>Ga0308160_10000358_pt1 | contig 93953 bp, 85 predicted proteins | sample PhyFR1_FD_201036 | JGI IMG/M metagenome (GOLD analysis project Ga0308160, IMG submission 201036) | Phyllosphere microbial communities from UC Gill Tract Community Farm, Albany, California, United States - DLSLF.R1 | ecosystem: Host-associated > Plants > Phyllosphere > Unclassified | place: USA...
TCCCGCGGTCGGTGATGATCGGGTTCGTCAACGCGCTCGGCATCCTGATCTTCGTCGCGCAGGTGCCCCACGTGGTCGACGTGCCGTGGGTGGTCTACCCGCTGTTCGCGCTGACGATCGCGATCGTCGTGCTGCTGCCGCGGCTGACGAAGGCCGTGCCGGCACCGCTGATCGCGATCGTGGTCGTGACGGCGATCGTGGTGTTCGCCGGGCTGAACGACGTCCACACGGTCGGCGACGAGGGCCCGATGGGCGGCGGGCTGCCCGGGCTGACGCCGTGGCTCGTGCCGGTGTCGCTCGACACGCTCGTGATCATCCTGCCGACGGCGCTCAGCGTGGCGTTCGTGGGCCTCATGGAGACGCTGCTGACGGCGAAGCTGGTCGACGACATCACCGAGACGCCGTCGCACAAGGGCAAGGAGTCGTGGGCCCTCGGCGTCGCGAACATCGCCGCGGGCTTCTACGGCGGCATCGCGGGCTGCGCGATGATCGGGCAGACCGTCGTGAACGTGAAGATCGGACGGGCCCGGACGAGGGTGTCGACCGTGGTGGCCGGGCTCTTCCTGCTGCTGCTGGTGACGGGGCTGAGCTCGGTGATGGCCCGGATCCCGATGGTGGCGCTGGCCGCGGTGATGATGATCGTGGCGATCTCGACGGTCGACTGGCACAGCGTGAAGCCGTCGACGCTGCGGCGGATGCCGCTGCCCGAGACGCTCGTGATGGTGGTGACGGTCGTCGTGGTCGTCGCGACCGGCAACCTCGCGATCGGCGTCGCGGTCGGCGTGCTGCTGGCGATGGTGCTCTTCGCGCGGCGGATCGCGCACGTGATCCGGGTCGAGCGGACGGTCGACCCGCAGAGCGGCGCGGTGCGCTACGACGTGGTCGGGCCGTTGTTCTTCGGCAGCAGCAACGACCTGGTCGAGCACTTCGCGTACCGCGACGACCCGGCCTCGGTGGTCGTCGACCTGAGCCGGGCCCAGGTGTGGGACGCCTCGAGCGTCGCCGCCCTCGACTCGGTCGAGACGAAGTTCGCGGCCCACGACGTGGCGGTGGAGTTCGTCGGGCTCGACGACCGCAGCCACGCCTTCCGCTCGAGGTTGACGGGGCAGTTCGGGGAGTAGGTCGGTCGGGCGCTCCCCGGCGGGGGCCGCCGGCGCGAGCCGCCGGCGCGAGCCGTCGGCGCGAGCCGGCTCTGCGAGATCTCGGAGAAGTGGTCCCTGGAATCGCTGATCCACTCCAGAGTGGAGGAGCAAGCCCCCCTCCCCCCACACCCACCCCGCTGCTCCACTCCAGAGTGGAGGAGCGGGACCGGTGGCCTGCGGGCACGGTGCCACGGCGAGGTTCGGTGGGTCCTCGTCCTCCTGGGAGGGTCAGCGCCGACCCGCCCACGAGGACACGGACCCGCCGAACCGACCGCGACAGCGCTCGGGAGCACGCGCGTCCACGGCTGAGCTCCTCCACTCCGGAGTGGATCGACGAATCCGGGGCGTCACGTCTGGACCGCGAGCGCCCGGCGGCCCAGACCGCATCGGCGAGGCCGACCGCCTGCAGGCTCACAGTCCGGCGCGGGCGATCAGCGCCGGGCCCGCTGACGGCGCGAGCGAACGACGACCGGCGACGGGCCTGCACAGCAGCGCGCGCGGCCGCGCGGCGCGGGCCCTAGGCGCCGATGCGCACGAAGTGGTGCGGCTGGTCCCAAATGGGGCGCACCGCGACGAAGCCGCCGGGCTTGGGCGCGTCGAGGATCATCCCGTTGCCCGCGTAGATCCCGTCGTGCGCGAGGTTGTCGAACACCACGAGGTCGCCGGGCACGGCGTCCTCGGCGGAGACCCGGGTGCCCTCCGCGTCCTGCGTGGGCACGTAGTGCGTCAGCGAGATGCCGAACTGCGAGTAGACGAACGTGATGAGGCCCGAGCAGTCGAACTTCGTCGGGTCCTCGCCGCCGTGCACGTACGGGGTGCCGATGTACTGCATCGCGACAGCCAGCACCTGGTCGCGGTCGAGCGTCGGGTAGAGCGGGTCGGCGAGGTAGCTCTCGGTCGTGCGGCCGTCCCACACCGAGGTGCTCGCGGCGGCGGAGTTCAGCTTCACCTGCGTCGCCAGGTCGACCAACGACGTCGCCGAGTACGCGTCACGGCTCATGTCGGCGTCGACCACGTCGCCGTCGACGGAGAGGCTCTGCGACGCTCCCCGCACCGCCGACGCCCCGGGGCCGGCCGCGACGGCCTGGGCTCCCTGGTCGGCGCTCGCGAGCAGGGGCAGCGTGCCGCTGGCGGCGAAGCCGATCAACGCGGCGACCACCGAGACCTTCTTCACGACGGCACCGAGACGACGAGCCGCGGGGCCGACTGCGGGAGACGTGGGTGCAGCAGCCGCGCTCGGCACCGCAGCACGCCGGCCGGAGGCGCGGGTCGAGTCCGCGGCGCGGCTCGCCGACGCTGCCCTGGCCGACACGACCTTGCGGCTCACGCCCGCGGTCGGGGCCGCGACCGGCTCGCCGGCGAGCTCCGCCGCCTCGGCGGCGACGGCGTCGGCACGGGCGGCCGAACGGCGACCGCGGAGCAGCGGGCCGGTGGCCGCCTCGGAGGCGGCGACGAGGGCGTCCGACTGGACGAACGAGGCCCGGCAGGTGGTCGGCAGCACGGCGGCCTGGGCCCGGCGGCGGCCCCGGGGCCGCAGCAGCGGGGCGTCTCCGCCTCCGGTGGTCGACGCGTCGCGATCCGAGTTCTCGGGGCCCGACAGGTCGGCGGAGGCGGTGCTCGTCACGCGGTCGGTCCTCTCGGTCACTCGTCGGGAACACTCGACCCTATCGCCGGAGCGCCCTCGGCACGAGTCCTGGGAGCACACCGGCGTCCCCGCTCACGCGGGTGACCCGTCGCCCCCTCACCCTCCTCACCCGCTCGGGGCGGGCGGCTCCGGGGGCTCGACCCGCGACTCCTCGCGGCGGCGCCGCAGCTCGCGGCGGAGGGCCCGGCGCTCGCGCCAGCTCGGCGGCGGCGGGGCCGCGGCGGCCTCGGCGGCGGCGGCCGCACGGCGGGCACGACGACGCTCGTGCCAGCGCAGCACCTCGTCGTCGACGTCGCGCGTGGGCGTCACGACGGGCGGGCCGCCGGTCAGCTGGCGGCGGGCCTCGACGATGCGGGCGTTGTAGTCGTCGACGTGGGCGCGCACGGCGGCCTCGCTGCCGAGCCGGTCGAGGGTGTCGTCGAACTCGGCGTGCTCGGTGCGGAGCGACAGGGCAGGGGGCGCCAGCCCGGTGAGGCCCTCGCGCTCGATCAGGCCGCGGATCCACCAGTCGGGGTCGACCGTGTCGCCCGCGAGGCCGGGCAGCGGCTTGCCCGCCAGGGGCAGGTCGTCGAAGTCGCCGCGCGCGACCGCGACGTCGATCGCGGTGCGGGCCCAGGCGCGCATCTCGGCGGCGGTGCGGGTGTCGCGGGGGGCGTCCTCCGCCGGGGCCTCCCCCTCGACGCGGTAGCGCGCGGCGTCCAGGCGCGGGTCCGATCTCTCGCTGGCCATGCCGACGAGGGTACGCCGCGCCTCCGACGTCGTCCGGAGCCCGTCCGGAGCCCGCCGAGTGGTCGCGAACTGCTCCTCGGAGGGCCCGCCGACGACAGTTGGCGACCACTCGACCGGAGGACCGACGACCACACGACGGGAGGACGCCGAGGAGGCGCGGTGCCGGTCGTCCCGACACCGCGCCTCCTCGGCTCCGGGGCGGCCTCGGCCGCCCTCCGCCTGCGACCTACAGCGTCGCCGCGGCCGGGTCCCAGCCCTCGGGCAGGGGCGTCGGCTTCGGCACCGACGACGTGACGTCGACGGGCGAGCCCTGCTCCGCCGCGGTCGAGACCGCGAGCAGCACGTCGAGGACGTGCGCCGCGACCGCGCCGCTGGCCTTCTCGTCGTCGCCGCCGCGGATCGCCCGCGCGAGGTCGACGACGCCGGAGCCGCGGCCCCAGAACGAGCCGGAGGCGGTCAGCGTCTCGGGCTCCTCCTGGCCGAAGCGCCACAGGGTGGAGTCGCCGTCGAACATGTTGGGGTCGGGCAGCACGATGGTGCCCTCGGTGCCGCTGATCTCGACGAAGCCCATGCGGGGCAGCGCGTTCTGGAAGCTGAACGTCGACTGCGCCGACTGCCCGCCCTCGAAGCTGATCAGCGCCGCGTGGTGCGTCGGCACCTCGACGGGGAAGGTCTCGCCGGCCCGGGGGCCGCTGCCGATCGTGCGGCGCTCGAACGACTTCGACGAGACGGCCGACACCCGCGAGGCCGAGCCGAAGGCGTGCACGAGGGTCGTCACGTAGTACGGGCCCATGTCGAAGAGCGGGCCGGCGCCGACGGCGAAGAGGAAGTCCGGGTCCGGGTGCCACGCGTCGGGGCCGGGCACGTGGAACATCGTCGTCGCCGTGAGCGGCTCGCCGATGTCGCCGCGGCCGATGGCGCGGAGGGCCGACTGGATGCCGCCGCCGAGCACGGTGTCGGGGGCGCACGCGACGCGCAGGCCCGCCTCGCGCGCGGCCGAGAGCAGCTCGGCGCCCGACTCGGCGTCGAGGGCGAGGGGCTTCTCGCTCCAGACGTTCTTGCCCGCGGCGACGATCTGGCGGCCGACCTCGGTGTGCACGGCCGGGATCGTCAGGTTGACGACGATCTCGATGTCGTCGCGCGACAGCAGCTCGTCGACGGTGCCGTGGGAGGCGACGCCGTACGTCGTCGCCTGTGACTCGGCCCGCGCGAGGTCGAGGTCGGCGACCATGCGCACCTCGACGTCGCGGAACTTCGTGAGGTTCTCGAGGTACTGCGAGCTGATGTTGCCGGCGCCGATGACGCCGACGCCGACCACGCCCGTGCGGCCCGTGCTGCCCCCGCTCACGCGGTGACCCCGTCGGTGCCGTCGAGCTGCGTGGTGTCGTTCTCCTTCAGCCAGGCGAACGACTCGGCGATGCCGGCGAAGACGTCGCCCGAGTAGGCGTCGAACTCGACGACGCGCAGCGCGTGCGGCGCGGCCTCGAGGATGGCGCGGACGTCGACGTCGCCCTGGCCGGCCGGCGTCTGGTTCTCGAACGCGGCCTTGAGGGCGTCGGGCACGACGAGCGCGCTCTCGCTGCTCGGCAGGGCGGTGGCGATGTCGCCGCTGACCTTGCCGTCCTTGATGTGCAGGAACTGCACGCGGTCGCCGAGCTGGCGGAGCAGCGCGGGGGTGTCCTGGCCGCCGACGGTGGCCCAGAAGGTGTCGAGCTCGAGGACGACCTCGGGCGAGAGCTGCTCGACGAACGAGTGGTAGATCGGGCGCCCGTCGACCTCGTTCGTGAACTCCCACTGGTGGTTGTGGTAGCCGAAGCGGAGGCCGTGCGAGGCCGCCTGGGCGGTGAGCTCGTTGACGCGCTCGGCGATGCGGGCGGCGTCGTCGGCGGTCTGCCAGCGGTCGCTCGGGATGAACGGGTCGATGACGGTCTCGAGCCCGATCTGCTCGGCGGCGGCGAAGATCTGCCCGGCGTCGTCGGAGTCGATCACGGCCGCGTGGCCGGAGGGCGCGGTGACGCCGGCGGCGCTGAGCGCGGCGGCGATCTCGGCGGGGCGCTCGGCGAAGCCGTAGGGCTCGACCTTCGTGAAGCCGATCTCGGCGAGGCGCGCGACGGCCCCGTTGAGGTCCTCCGCGACGGCGTCGCGCACGCTGTAGAGCTGGACGGACGGTGTGCTCATGGGGATGCTCCTTCGTATCCGGTGGTCTGCGGCGCGTCACGGTGCGGCGGCCCGTGCTCATTCTGCTACTTCTGTCGACCGACATGCAAAAGTCGTCGTCTGATCGGCAGGATCAAGAGGTGCGGGGCCTGCCCCCGAGGAGGCGCGGGTCGGGTCGAGCGAGGAGGCGCGGTTCGGGTCGGCGGGCGGCCGCGGGTCGGGTCGGCGGGGGGCCGCGGAGCCGGGCGCGGCGGGACGTGACCCGGCCGGGGACCAGTCGACCGGGCCCGCGACTCCGAATCCCTGCCCATGACGACGACAGTCAGCGCGACCCGTGAGGCCGTCACCACCGCACCGGTCGACCGGGCGTTCGACATCGGCACTCCCCTGACGCCCGTGGGGTTCTACCCGCGCTCGGGCCCGCTGCCGGGCGTCGTCGCCGTGCACGACCAGACGGGCGGCTGGGGCACGCCCGGCCAGACGCGTCGGCTGCAGCTGTCGGACGGCGGCTCGGTCACCGAGACGATCGTCGAGGTCGACCCGCCCGGCACCGGGCCGGACGACCGCGTCGGGGCGTTCACGTACGAGCTGAGCGACTTCCGCGGGCCGCTGCGGCTGCTCGTCCGCAGCGGGCGGGCGGAGTGGTGGTACAGCGCCGGCGGGGCGAGCGACGGGTCGACCCGCGGCCGCGGCACGCGCATCTCGTGGCGCTACACGTTCCGGGCGCGGCGGGGGGCCGGGCTCGTGGTGCGGCTGATCGTGGGGCTGCTCTGGGGGCCGTACATGGCGAGGGTGCTGCGCGGCATCGCGCACGAGCTCGACCGCCGCGGCTGAGGGCGCCTGCCGGGCCCTCGGCGCTGCAGCCCTTCGCAGGGGTGTCCGTGACGACGGGCGAGTCCGAGCCGGACGGGCGCTCGCGACCGCCCGCCCGGGTCGCTCTCGCCCGCACTCCCGCCCTCACTGTCGGCAGTCCAGGATCGCTGATCCACTCCAGGGTGGAACAGCAGACCCTCCATCTCGCGCACCCCGCGCAGCGCAACTTCCTGAAGTCGGCTTGACTTAATCCGAACGGGGGCTTTAGCTCAGCTGTGCCCCTCCGATGGGGGAGGGGCGAGCCTACGAAGGAGTAGACATGCGATCACTGACGCACGGTGCCGGCCGCAGGGGCCGGGCACTCGGCGTGACGGCGGGAGGGGCGCTCGTCGCCTCGCTCGCCCTGGCCGCGACGCCGGCACCCGCCGCCCTCGCCGCCGACCCGGCCGCCGGCCCGGGAGCAGCAGCCGCCGCCCAGCCGACCCTCGAGTCCCGCTCGACCGAGATCATCACCGTCGACGGGCTGCAGTTCCGCGACCTCGACCGCAGCGGCGACCTCACGCCCTACGAGGACTGGCGGCTCACCGCCGACGAGCGCGCCTCCGACCTCGTCACCCGCCTCGACCTCGACCAGCGCGCCGGCCTGCTGATGCACGCGAGCCTCACCGGCCGCGGCACGTACGACCGGGCCGCCTTCGACCCGCTGCTGCGCGACCGCCACATCTCGACCTACATCTCGCGCCTCAGCATCGGTGCGGGCGCCCTCGCCGAGCAGCACAACCAGCTGCAGGAGGCCGCCGAGGCGGAGCCCTTCGGCATCCCGCTCAAGATCAGCACCGACCCCCGCAACGGCTTCAGCGTCACCGAGGGCCAGACGGTCTCGAACGCCGACTTCACGCCCTTCCCCGACGCGATCGGCATGGGCGCGGTGGGCGACCCCGCCGCGACGCTCGCGATGGGCGAGATCATCGGCGACGAGTACCGCGCCGTGGGCATCACCGAGGCGCTCTCGCCTCAGGCCGACCTCAGCACCGAGCCGCGCTGGACCCGCCAGAACGGCACCTTCGGCTCCGTCGGCGAGACCGTGAAGGACCACGTCGGCGCCTACGTCGAGGGCCTCCAGGGCGGCACCGACGGCATCACCGACGAGGGCGTCGCCACGGTCGTCAAGCACTGGGTCGGCTACGGCGCCCAGGTCGACGGCTACGACAGCCACTACTACTACGGCCGCTACGCGGCCTTCCCCGGCGGGGACTTCGCCGAGCACGTCGTGCCCTACGAGGGCGCGTTCGACGTCGACGCGGCGGGCATCATGCCGACGTACTCCATCCTCAAGGACCTCGAGGTCGTCCCCGGCCAGGGCCCGATCGAGCAGGTCGGCGCCGGCCACAACGAGTTCCTGCTGCAGGACCTGCTGCGCGGCACGTACGGCTTCGACGGCGTCGTGACGAGCGACTGGGGCATCGCCAACGACTGCCCGCAGGCGTGCCTCGACAACCGTCCCCCCGCCTCCTTCGTGGGCCCCTGGGGCGCCGGCATGCCGTGGGGCGTCGAGGGCCTGAGCCTCCCGGCGCGCTACGCCAGCGCGATCAACGCGGGCGTCGACATCATCGGCGGCAGCGACAAGCCGCAGTACATCGTCGAGGCCGTCCAGACCGGGCTGCTCAGCGACGAGCGCGTCTCCGAGGCCGCCCAGCGCGTGCTCTCGCAGAAGTTCCAGCTGGGCCTCTTCGAGGACCCGTACGTCGACCCGGCCGCCGCCGACGAGATCGTCGGGAGCGCCGCCTCCCGCGCGGTCGCCCTCGACGACCAGGCCCGGTCGCTGACGCTGCTGTCGAACGACGTCGTGCCCGCGACCGGCGCCGCGGCCCTGCCGCTCGGCGACGCCGAGGGCACCGTCGCGCCCGGCACGACCGCGTACCTCTCCGGGGTCTCCGCCGAGGCCGCGACCGCGGCCGGCCTGACGCCCGTCGCGACCCCCGAGGAGGCGGACGTCGCCATCGTGCGCCTCACCGACCCGCGCGGAGGCGACGACCTCACCGACCTCGACTTCACCGGCACCGAGACCGACTTCCAGGCCCTGCAGGCGGCGCACGCCGCCGGCGCCCTGACGATCGCCGTGCCGCAGCTGTCGCGCCCGCTCGTGCTGGGGAACGTCGTGGAGTCGAGCGACGCCGTCCTGGGCGCGTACGGCGTCTCGGACGAGGCGCTGCTCGCCGTGGTCACGGGAGCCGCCGAGCCCGAGGGGCGCCTGCCCTTCGAGCTGCCCTCGTCGATGGCGGAGGTCGACGCGCAGCTGCCGGACGTGCCGAACGACACGGCGACGCCGCTCTTCGCCTACGGCTTCGGCCTCAGCTACGGCGACGCGGGCGAGGAGCCCACGCCCGGCCCCGGCGAGCCCGGCACCCCCGGCACGCCCGGCGGCCCCGGCACGCCCGCTCCGTCGCCCTCGCCCGCACCCGGCGCGGGGACGACCGTCCCGGTGCCCGACGCGCAGCTGACCGACGCCGCCCGCGGCTCCGTGTCGGTGCCGGCGACGGCCCAGCGCGGCCAGCGCATCACGGTCGACCTCGGCGCCGCCGGGGCCGGGCGTGAGGTGGCCGTCTGGCTGCACTCGGAGCCCGTCGTGCTGACCCGGGCCACGGCCTCGGTCGACGGGAGCGTGCAGGTGACCATCCCGGCCGGCACGACGCTCGGAACGCACCGCGTCGTGGTCCAGGCCGCCGACGGGTCGCTGTACGGCTGGGACGACCTCCGCGTCGTCTCGGGAGCGACCGCCGCCGACGGCACCCCGCTCGCCTTCACCGGCAGCGACGCCCTGCCCGGCATCGTCGGAGGAGCGCTGCTCGTGCTGCTCGGCCTCGCACTCGTCGTCATCCGCCGCCGCAGGGCTGCCGGAGGCGCGAGCTAGGCACCCGGGGCCGCCTCCGGCCCCCGCTCACCACCGCCGACGCCGGCCGCAGCCCTCGGGCACGGTCGGCGTCGGTCGTTCCTGGGGGGAGGGAGGGATGGGGGCCGCGGCTACAACTACAGCTCCGGCTCCGGCTCCGGCTCCGGCTCCGGCTCCGGCTCCGGCTCTGGCTCTGGCTCTGGCTCTGGCTCTGGAAGTACGGTCTGGAATCGCTGATCCACTCCAGAGTGGAGGACGACGCCCGCGCAGGACCCGACCGGCACCCGCTCCTCCACTCCAGAGTGGATCGGCTTTTCTGGACCGTCACTTCTTCTCTGCCGGGGCGGGGCGCCGTCACGACCCGCGACTCCCGCGTCCCGGCCGCGCAGCGGCGCACGGCACACGGCACACGGCACACGGCGCACAGCCCTCAGAGCGAGCGGCGCACCGCCTCGACGAGCAGCCCGAAGTCGTCGGTCATGTGCGACCGGGCGCCCGTCAACTGCTGGAACTGCAGCCCGTCCATCACGGCCAGGAGCACGCGGGCGAGCCCGTCGAGGTCGTCGTCCGACCACGCGCCGCCCTCCGTGCGCAGCGACCGGAGGTGCGCCGCGAGCGACGCCGAGATGCCGTCGTACCGCTCGGCCATGCGGTCGCGCAGCGGGTGCCCGGGCGACACGCTCTCGCCGAGCAGCACCGAGAAGAGCCGCGACCACCCCGGGTCGGAGGCGTTCAGCGCCACGAGCTGCTCGAGCGCCTCGAGGTGGTCCGACCTCCCGCGCCCGGCCTCGACGATCGAGCGGCCCCGCTCGCTGCCGTCGGCGAGGACGGCCTCGAGCACGTCCTCCTTCGTGGCGAAGTGGTAGAGCAGCCCGGCGTGGGTGACCTCGGCGCGGGCGGCGATGGCGGCCATCGTCGCTCCGCGGAAGCCGACCTCGGCGAACACGGCGCGGGCTCCGTCGAGGATGTCCTTCCGACGGCGCACGCCGCGGCTGTTCGGCACGGGCCCGGGTGCGGTGGTCACGAGGCCACGGTAGGGGACACGCCCGTGCAGGCACTGCAGCTTCTCAGGAGGCTGGGGGCTGCCTGCGAGCAGGCTGACAGCGCCTCCGACCTACTGTCGAGGAGCAGAACACCCGCCCTTCCCCGTCCGCGCGCCCGCACGGACGTCGACCCGCACCCTGCCCGAGACCCGCGGAGCACCCCGTGAACATCACCCTGACCACCTGGCTCATCACGATCGGCGTCACGATCGCCTTCTTCGTCTACGAGTTCTTCACCCACGTGCGCAAGCCGCACGAGCCCACGATCGGCGAGTCCGCCCGCTGGTCGGCCTTCTACATCGGCCTCGCGCTGCTGTTCGGCGTCGGCATCGGGTTCACGAGCGGCTGGGGCTACGGCGGCGAGTACTTCGCGGGCTACCTCACGGAGAAGGCGCTGTCGATCGACAACCTCTTCGTCTTCCTGCTGATCATGACCGGCTTCGCCGTGCCGCGCATCTACCAGCAGAAGGTGCTGATGATCGGCATCGTCATCGCGCTCATCATGCGCGCCGGCTTCATCGCCGCGGGCGCCGCGCTGATCGAGAACTTCTCCTGGGTCTTCTACATCTTCGGTGCCCTGCTCTTCGTGCTGGCGTACCAGCAGATCAAGGGCAGCCACGGCGGCAACGCGGCCGACAACGCCTTCGTCAAGATCGCCCGGCGGGTGCTGCCGGTGCACGACGAGTTCGCCGGCGACAAGTTCACGACCAAGATCGACGGCAAGCGCTTCGTCACCCCGCTGCTGCTCTGCGTCATCGCGATCGGCTTCGTCGACCTGGTCTTCGCGCTCGACTCGATCCCGGCCATCTACGGCCTGACCGAGGAGCCCTACATCGTCTTCACCGCGAACGCCTTCGCGCTGATGGGCCTCCGCCAGCTGTTCTTCCTCATCGGCGGCCTGCTCGAGCGCCTCGTCTACCTGTCGCAGGGCCTCGCGGTCATCCTCGCCTTCATCGGCCTCAAGCTCGTCTTCCACGCGCTGCACGTCAACGAGGTGCCCTTCATCAACGGCGGCGAGCCGCTGCTCTGGGTGCCCGAGATCCCGATCTGGTTCTCGCTGCTCTTCATCGGCCTGACGATCGCCGTCGCCACCGTCGCGAGCCTCGCCAAGACCCGTGGCGACGCCGAGAAGGCGAAGCGCGAGCGCGTCGAGGGCGAGCCCATCACCCACGCGCACGACGACCACGCCGACGGAGGCGCCGGCCGCCACTGACGTCGCGGCGGCGGTGCGGCGCGGCACGGCGGCGCCGAGTGGCCGCTAACTGCTCGTCCCGGGCCCCGGGAGCAGCAGATCGTGACCACTCGACCCGAGACGCGCGACACTGGACGGCGCGGCGGCGACGCGGCAGCGAATGGTCACGAAGTGCTCGTCGAGGGCCCCGGGAGCAGCAGATCGTGACCACTCGACCACGACCGGCTCAGCTCAGCTCAGCGCTTGCCGCGCCCCGCGATCACCGACGCCACGGCGAGCGCCGTCGCGGCGGCCGCCGTCGCGAGCAGGGTGACGACGGCGCCCGTGCGGGCGAGCTCCGACGTGCGGTCGACGGGCAGGCGCCCGGCGACGAAGTCGTCGACCAGCTGGCCGAGGGCGGCACGGCACTCGCGCTCGGCGGTGGGGTCGTCGAGGCGCCAGCCGGCGAGGTCGGCCCCGCCGAGCACCATCAGGTCGCGGGCGTCGACGGCGCACCACAGGTCGACGGGGCGACGACGGACGCCGGCCACCTGCACGCGTGACTGCCAGCCAGCGACGCGACCCGCGCCTCCCGGCTGCGGGGCCGCGACGTAGCTGTGGGTGACGCGGACGCGCCCGTTGTGACGGGCGGCCGCCTCGTCGAGGGTCTCGCGCACCCGGTCGACGACGGCGGGGCGAGCGGGCTCGGACACGGAGGTGAGGTCTCGGTCGGATCGCATCACGCCATGGTGCGCCCTCTCGCCCGGGAGCGCCACCCCGGGGAGGCGCGGGCCGGGCCCCCGAGGGAGGCGCGGGTCGAGCCGGGCAGGGAAGCCCGAGCCGTCGAGACACCTGCGCCCCGTATCATCGGCCCGCCCCCGAGCCCGACCCGACCCTGGAGACCGCCATGACCGACTCCCCCGCCACCACCGCGCGCCCCGCCGTGCTCTTCGTCTGCGTGCACAACGCCGGCCGCTCGCAGATGGCCGCCGGTTGGCTGCAGCACCTCGCGGGCGACCGCGTCGAGGTGCTGTCGGCCGGCAGCGAGCCGAAGGACCAGATCAACCCCGTCGCCGTCGCCGCCATGGCCGAGGTCGGGGTCGACATCGCCGGGGCGCAGCCCAAGGTGCTGACGACGGAGGCGGTGCGCGACAGCGACGTCGTGGTCACGATGGGCTGCGGCGACGCCTGCCCGGTCTTCCCGGGCAAGCGCTACGAGGACTGGGAGCTCACCGACCCGGCCGGCCGTGGCCTTGACGAGGTGCGTCCGATCCGGGACGACATCCGTCGCCGCGTCGAGCAGCTCGTCGCGGAGATCGCCCCCGCCTGACCCGCCCCCCGCCCCGTGTGCCGAGTGGTCACGATCTGCTCCTCCCGAGCCCGCGGAGCAGCAGTTCGGGGCCACTCGGCACCGCCGCACGTCGGCTCACCAGGCGCGGCCCGGGCCCCGCTCATGGCCACCGGACGCACCCGGGCTGTGAACCTGCCGGGCAGACAGGCCCCGCGACTCCGCCCGGCCTAGCGTCCAGGGCAGCCGACGTCCGTCGGCACCCACTTCACGAAGGAGACGTCATGTCGCTCGGAGACAAGGCAAAGGACGCAGTTCAGAAGGTCGCCGGACACGCCGAGGAGGCCGTCGGCAAGAAGACCGACGACGCCGAGCTCACGCACCAGGGCCAGAAGGACCAGGCCATGAGCGAGGCGCGCATGGACACCGAGAAGGCCAAGGACGCGACGGACCACTAGTCCCGCTCCCCCCGGTGCTCGCGCACCGGATGCCCGGAGGGCCCGGCGTCGTCGCAGACGCCGGGCCCTCCGCCGTGCCGGGCGCGCCCGGCGTGCCGCCGAGTGGTCACGATCTGCGCTCCCGCGCCCCCGGGAGCAGCACATCGTGACCACTCGGCGCAGCGAGGCCGGGCCTCGCCTCACCTCCTGACCCGCGACTCCTACCCCCGGTCTCCCTGCGGGGCGCCGGGCCGTGACGCCCACAGCTGCACCGCGAGCCCGACGGCGATGAAGCCGAGCATCAGCCCGCCCATCGCGCCGGCCGTGCCGCCCAGCGCGCCGGCGAGCGGGGTGGCCGCGCCGCCGAGGCCGAACTGCAGCCCGCCGACCAGGGCCGCCGCCGTGCCGGGGGCTCGATGCCCGAGCGCCTGCGTCAGTGTGATCGAGCCCGGGATCACCCAGCCCCACCCCGCCGTCACGAGCGCGAGCGCCGGCCAGATCAGCGCCGGCCCGGCCCCCGAGACGGCCCCGACGAGCACGAGCGCCGACCCGACCGTGCAGGTGGCGAGGCCGATCGTGAAGAGGCGGTCCTCGGCGAAGCGGCCGACGAGGCGGCGGAAGACGAGGGTCGAGGCGATCATGCACGAGGCGTTCGAGGCGAAGACGAGCGTGTAGAGCCCCTCGCCGAACCCGTACTGCTGCTGGAAGACGAACGACGACGTCGAGATGTACGAGAAGAAGCCGATCGTCGCGGCGCAGCCGGTGACGAGGTACCAGCGGAAGCGCGGGATCCCGAGCAGCCCGCCCATGCGGCGCAGCGAGGCGCCGAGCGAGGCTCCGCCGGGGGGAGGCGCGGTGAGGGTCTCCGGCAGCTGTCGCCACGCCGCGACGGTCAGCCCGGTGCCCAGCACGGCGAGCAGCGCGAACGTGGCGCGCCACGACCCCGCCGCGAGCACGAGCCCGCCGATGAGCGGGGCGACGACGGGCCCGACCGAGTTGATCGCGGCGAGGGTCGCGAAGAGGCGGCTGCGGGCGACGCCGGTGGTCGAGTCGCCGACCATGGCGCGGGCGGCGACGCTGCCGGCGGCGCCGCCGAGGCCCTGCACGACGCGGGCGAGCACGAGGGTGGTGGAGTCGGGGGCCAGGGCGCAGGCGAGGGAGGCGACGGCGAAGAGGGCGGTCCCGGCGAGGAGGACGCGCCTCCGGCCGGATCCGTCGCTGAGCGGCCCGACGACGATCTGGCCGACGGCGAACGCCACGAGGAAGGCGGTGAGGCTGAGCTGCACCTGCGCCGTCGAGGCGTCGAGGTCGGCCGCGATGGCCGGGAGGCCGGGGATGTACATGTCGGTCGCGAAGGGCGAGATGCCGACGATGAGGCCGATGGTGAGGACGGCGCCGCGGCGGGGCGCCCAGCGCGGGGCGGGGTCGCCGACGGGGTCGCGTGGGTCGCCGGGTTCGCCGGGACCCGGGTCGCCGGGGCGGGTGACGTCGTCGTCGTCGCTCATCCGGGCCCACCGTAGTCGGGGCGGGCGCCTCCTGCCCCGCCGCGCACCCCGTCCTCGCACACGAACCCCGCCGCGGCAGGGTGCCCGTGCGAGAACGGGGTGCCCGACCCGAGAGGCACCACGTCGTCGCACGCGAACCACGCCGCGGCCTGGTTCGCCGGCGACGACGTGGTTCCTCGCGCGGGCTGCGCGGTGGTGACCGGTGCAGCTGGCCGGCCCGCGACTCCTACAGCTCGCGGACGTGGAGCAGCGCCCGCACCCCGAGCTCGCGCCGAGGGCGGGTCTCGCGGAGGCCGTCCACGACGAGGGCGGCACCGAGCCAGCGGGCACCGCTCATCTCGACGAGGCGGCGGGAGGCGGCGGCCTGGGCGCCGGTCTCGATCCAGTCGTCGACGAAGAGGACGCGGTCGCCGGAGCTCAGCAGCGAGCGGCGGACGCCCAGCGTGAGGTGGCGGTCCTGGTAGTCGGGGGCGGTGGTGGTCAGCCACCAGGCGTCGCTGTCGGCGAGGGGGGCCGGATCTTTGCGGACCTCGACGAAGCCGACGCCGAGGGCGCGGGCGGTCAGCACGCCGAGCAGGCTCCCGCGGGACATCGGGCCGAGCACGACGGTCGGGGCGTCGTGGGTGCCGGGCGCTCCGGGGGCGCCGGGGGCTCCGTCGGCGCCGTGCAGGGCGGCGAGCGCCGAGCCGATCTCGGCGACGACCACCGGGTCGCGCCACCAGCCCGTGACGTCGGCGCCGGAGGTCCAGTCGGTGCGGTCGCCCCGCCAGCGGAAGGAGTCGCGGAGTCGCTGCTGCAGGTCGGTCACGGTCGATCCTGGCACGGGCGGGGTGCCGGGCTCGCGTGACCCGGCCGGCGCTGCCCGCTGCGGCCCGCCCCCCGCCGCACACCCCGTCCTCGCACACGAACCCCGCCGCGGCGGGGTGCCCGTGCGAGAACGGGGTGCCCGACCCGAGAGGCACCACGTCGTCGCACGCGAACCACGCCGCGGCCTGGTTCGCGTGCGAGGACGTGGTTCTCCTGCGCGGGCCGACCCGCGACTCCCGCCGGCCAGCAGGTGCAGGTGCAGGTGCAGCGGCGAGGTGGGGCGAGGGGGGACGCACGCTCCCTGCCGCCGTCCGGGCGGGAGGCGCAGGATCGACGGAGGCGCCGAGCGAGTCGGCGCCGCAGACGAGAGGAAGACCCATGGCGTTCGGAGCAGGAGAAGTGGTGCACGTGGTGCTGGTCGAGTGGGCGGAGTCCGCCGGGGCAGACACGGCCGAGCAGGCGAGCGCGCGGTCGACCGAGAAGCTGACGTCGATCGACGGCGTGCTCTCGGTGACGAGCGGCCCGAACATCGGCGACGAGGACCTGCAGGGCGGGTTCGACTGGATGCTCGCGGTGCACTTCCGCGACAAGGCGGCCCTCGACGGCTACCTGCCCGACCCGCAGCACGTCGAGGTCGCGACGTTCCTGCAGGAGTCCGCGGCCCGCATCGTCGTCTTCGACGTCGCTGCCTAGCCCGAGGCCCCGAGGAGGCGCGGGTCGAGACCCCGGCCAGGCTCACGCCGTGCAGCCGGTCGCCCCGCCTCCCGGCCCCGCGCACCCGCGGGCCCCAGCCCCGGCGCCTCGCCACCGTGCCGCCCGGCTCCTCCGCTGGCTCTGGATCGCGGGCTTCGCCGTCGGCACCACGACGCACGTGGCCGACCTGGTCGTCGGGGGCGCCGACGTCTACGCCGCCTTCCACCCCGCTCTCCGGGCCTTCTGGGTCTCGCTCACGCTCTGGGACCCGCTCGTCATCGTGCTGCTGCTGCTCCGGCGACGCGCGGGGGTCGTGCTCGGGCTGGTCGTGATCCTCGCCGACATCACCGTGAACTGGTCAGTGATCGCGGTGGTCGGCGGCATCCCGGTGTGGGGTGCGGTGAACCAGACGGCCTTCGCGGTCCTGCTGCTGGCCAGCGCGCGGCTGCTCGCCCGCTGGTTCGCGCCTGCGGCCGACCGCTAGCTCCAGCCGGCCCTGCGGCAGCCCGGCCAGCGCGACCACGAATCCGCGCATCCGCGCATCCGCGGAAACGAGACCGCACCGGTCACCCTCGCACTGGGGGTGACGACACCGTGAGAAAAGCTTAGATTCGGCGGACCGGTGCCGATCAGGGGCACCCTGTTGCGAAGGAGCAACACATGCGTTCTGTCCTGCGTTCGCGGACCGCGGCCATCGGCGTCACCGCCGGCCTCGTCCTCGGCTCGTCCGTCCTCCTGGCCTCACCAGCCTCCGCCGCCCCGGGCGACGCCTCGGCCCTCGGCGCCGGCGTCGCGCTGACCGGCACCGTCCCCGGCCTCGTCGCCCTCGACGCGACGGCGGCCGTCGGCCTCGTCACCGCCGGCACGGGCGGCGCGCCCGGTGCCTTCGACAGCCAGGGGTCGACCCTCGCGACGGTCCAGGGCGGGGAGGTGACCGTGGGCGCGGTCAGCACCCGCGCCTCCAGCACGACCACCGGCTCGTCGGCGTCGTCCGACGTCGCGGGCGCCGCGGTGTCGCTGCTGGGCGTCGACGTGCTCACGGCCGACGCCGTCACGGCCGACGTGACCTGCCCGGTCGGCGGCGGCGGCACGACCGCGGCCGCCGGCCTGGTCGGCCTCACCCTCTTCGGCGCCGCGGCCACCCTCGACGCGACCACCCCGACCGTCTCGGCGAGCGCGGCGCTGGCGGGCGACCTGCTCGGTGCGACGCTGACCGTCGACGTCAGCCGCGTCGAGCAGGCCCGGTTCGGCAGCGCGACGGCCACGTCGATCATCGCTGCCCTCACCCTCAACGGCACCGTCGGCGCCACGACGATCGTCGACGTGCCGCTCGGCACGGTCACCCTCGCCTCGGCGGCGTGCGAGTCGCCGACCGCGGGCGCAGCCGCGCAGATCACGGCGACGGGCATCACGCCGGTCGTCGGCCCGACGAGCGGCGGCCAGGTCGTCACGATCACGGGCACCGGCTTCACGCCCGACACGACCGTGACGTTCGGCACCCTGCCGGCGACCGCGGTGACCGTGGCAGCCGACGGCAACTCCCTCACGGCGACGACCCCCGCCTCCCCCGCGGGCCCGGTGACCGTCACGGTCACCGACCCGACGGCGGGCAGCGCCGAGCTCGCGTACACGTACGTCGCGCCGGCGATCACGGCGATCGACCCGACGCAGGGCCCGGCCGTCGGGGGCACGACGGTGACCCTCACGGGCACCGGCCTCGACACGACCACGGGCGTCACGTTCGACGGCACCCCCGGCACGGTCGTCTCGGTCTCGCCCGACGGCACGCAGGTCGTGGTGACCAGCCCGGCCGGCACCGGCGTCGCCGAGGTCGTCCTCACCGCCCCCGCGGGAGTGACGACGACCGCACCGAGCCCCTTCGTCTACGTGAGCCCCGGCGGCCCCGCCGTCGTCTCGATCTCGCCGACGGCCGGCCCCACGGCGGGCGGCCAGACAGTGGTCGCCTCGGGCACCGGCCTCGCCGGCGTGACGGACGTGACCTTCGACGGAGTCGCGGCGACGATCGTCGGGACCCCCACCGACACGCGCGTCACGGTGGTGACCCCGGCAGGGGTCGCGGGCCCGGTCGACGTCGTCCTGGACGGCGCTGACGGGGCCGCGGTGCTCGAGGACGGCTACACGTACCTCGCGGAGCCCGGAGCCGCCTCGGTCGACCCCGGCTCGGGCTCGACGACCGGCGGCGACACCGTCACGGTGATCGGCGGCCCGTTCGTGCCCGGGGCGACGACGGTGACGATCTGCGGAGTCACGATCCCGGCCACCGCGGTCACGGTCTCCGCTGACGGCACCCGCTTGACGTTCGTCACCCCGGCCTGCGTGGCCGGCGCAACGACGATCGTGGTGACGACGGCGGGAGGCGCGTCCGACGCGCTGCCGTTCACCTACGTCGTGCCCGCGGCCATCGTCCCGGCCGGGGGCGACCGCGTCGCTCCCCGCCCCGTCGGCGGCACCCGCGCCTCCGGCCTGGCCTACACGGGCTCGGACGGCACCGGCGGCGTGCTGCTGGGCTCGGCGCTCATGCTGACCCTCGGCACGGCGCTGCTGGTCGGCGCCCGCCGCCGGGCCGCGCGCGACGGCGGCGCCGAGTGACGGCGGCGCCGTGACCGCAGCGCCGTGACCGCAGCGCGCTGACCGCGCTGCACCGACCTGCCGGGCGGGCAGGGGCCTCGGCCCCGTGAGCCCCGCCCGGCGCACGACCGGAGGGCCTCGCTGCATCAGCGGGGCCCTCTAGGCGTGCGCCGCTGAGCCGCGTCCACCGTCTGGGCCGCAGGGACCGCTAGATGAAGGCGACGGCCCAGAACACCGTGAGGGCCGCTGCCGTCACCGCCGGCACCCACAAGCCCAACGACCTGCGCGTCCTCACCATGTAGGCCGCAGCCGCGCCGATGACGGCGAGGGCGACGGCGCCGTCCATGACGAGGGTCACGACCAGGAACCGTGCATCCTTCGGGCGGCCGCTGCCACCCGGGTACGGCGAGAGGTCGAGCCCGTACAGGAAGTAGAAGAAGGTGGACGCGACGACGCAGACCGTCACGACGAGGATCCACGCGACGCAGATGAGGATGACGTACGACACCAGGAGCTCCCCGCGGGCCGGCCGGCGACGGGGTCCGGCGGGAGCGTGATCGGCGGCCATCGTCGTGCTGCCTCCGGGAGACGTGGGGTGGGCAGGGAATCGTCGGCCGCGACGGCCGCGGCCCTGCGGAGGTCGACGTCGCGGTCGTGACGTCGCAGCGATCCTCCCGTGCAGGGCGGCACCTCGCGGGCCATCCGCCGGAGCGTCCCTAGAATCAGCGCATGCCTTTCGACGAGTGGTACGACGACGCCACGAAGGAGGCCGCGACCGCGCGGGTCCTCCAGCGCAGGATGACCAACCCGGGCGACCGCAACGTGCTCACGGTGGTCTCCGACGAGTTCAGCGTGCCCCGCCAGACCCTCGCCGACTGGGTCGAGGAGGCGTCGCCCGAGTCCGCGGCCGCGCCCAAGAAGCCGCGCCCCAAGTTCTCGCAGGTCGTCCGCACGTCGAAGCCGGCCCCGGCCTTCGAGGAGGCGCCCCCCGCTGACGAGGACGCCCCGGACGACGAGGCGGTCGCCGACGAGCCGGACGCCGCGGCGGCGGAGCCGACCTACGCGGAAGAGCCGATCGCTGAGGAGTCGGTGGTGACGGAGGACGACGCCGAGCCGGCGCCCGCGACGGAGGACACGGACGAGCCCGAGCTCGAGCCGGAGCCCGAGCCCGATCTGGAGCCGACGGACGACGAGCTGGACCAGGACGGCGCCGAGGACGAGGACGACCTCGACACCGCCCCCGACGCGGAGCCGACACGCGACACGCACCCCGCCTCCCCCGCTCCTGTCTCCCCCGCTCCCCCCGCCCCCGCCGGCCGTGCCGCCGCCCTCGAGGCCGAGGCCGCCGCGCTCCGGGCCGACGTCAAGGCGCTCGTCGCCGCGCTGCGCATCCTGCTCGAGGCCTGATGGAGGTCACCGAGCTGCTCGCGGTGCTCATGACCGCGCTGCTCGTGATCGCGGCCGCGACGCTCGTCGGGCCGCGCCTGAGGGTCGCCGCTCCGCTGCTGCTCGTGGCGATCGGGGTGGGCGCGAGCTTCCTGCCCGCGTTCGCGGCGGTCGAGATCGACCCCGAGCTGATCCTCGCCGGGGTGCTGCCGCCGCTGCTCTACTCGTCGGCGGTGTCGATGCCGGCGATGAACTTCCGGCGCGAGTTCGGCGCGATCAGCGGCCTGTCGGTCGTGCTGGTCGTGGCGAGCGCCCTCGTGCTCGGCGTCTTCTTCATGCTGGTGCTGCCCGACCTCGGCTTCGCGTGGGGCGTGGCGCTCGGGGCGGTGATCAGCCCGACCGACGCGGTCGCGACGTCGATCGTGCGGCAGACGTCGGTGTCGAAGCGGGTGGTCGCCATGCTCGACGGCGAGAGCCTGCTCAACGACGCGACCGCGCTGGTGCTGTTGCGGACGGCGATCGTGGCGACCGCCGCCTCCTTCTCGGTCTGGGGCGCCGTCGGCACGTTCGCGTACTCGGTCGTCGTGGCCCTGGTGATCGGGCTCGTGGTCGGGGCGGTGAACCTGGCGCTGCGGCGGAGGGTGACCGACTCGACCGTCAACACGGTGATCTCGTTCGCGGTGCCCTTCGTGGCGTCGCTGCCGGCGAGCGCCGTCGGGGCCTCCGGGCTCGTGGCGGCGGTCGTCGCGGGCCTGGTGACCGGGGTGCGGGCCCCGCGGGAGCTGTCGCCGCAGAACCGCCTCTCCGACTCGCAGAACTGGCGCACGGTCGAGCTGGTGCTCGAGGGGGCGGTTTTCCTGACGATGGGCCTGCAGATCCGGTCGATCGTGGTCGACGTGCAGGAGGACCACGCCGGGGTGGCGCCGGCGCTGCTGATCGCGGTGGGGGCGCTGGTGCTGACGATCGTGGTGCGGGCGGCGTACGTGGCGCCGCTGCTGCGGGTGCTGTCGGCGAGGGCGCGGCACGCCGAGGCGATGCAGCCGCGGGTGCAGAGCATGCACGAGCAGATCCGCACCGAGGGGGCCGTCGGGCCCTTCGCCGAGATGAACCGGCGCGGTCGCTCCGGCCCGTCGCAGCTCGCCGCCGAGGCCGGGCCTGAGGGAGTCGCGGTGCCCGCCCCCGCGGAGGTCGCGTCGCCTTCGCCCTCCCCCCGTCTCGGCTCCGGAGGCTCCCGCACGCCCTCGCCCCGCGCCTCCCGCACCCGGTCGCGGCGCACGTCGTCGCGCACCCCCTCGCAGCGGACCCTCGACCAGTTCACGAGGCGGGTGACGCAGGGCCTGGCCGACATCGAGTACTTCCTGAGGCAGCCGCTCGGGTGGCGGGACGGGACGGCGGTCGTCTGGGCGGGGATGCGCGGTGCGGTGACGGTCGCGGCGGCGCAGACGCTGCCGGAGGACACGCCGCAGCGGCCGGTGCTGGTGCTGATCGCGTTCGCGGTGGCGGCGCTGTCGCTGCTGGTGCAGGGCGGGACGGTCGGTCCGCTGCTGAAGCGGCTGTCGCCGCCGGTCGACGAGGCGGAGCGGCACGAGCGCAACGAGTCGGAGCGGACGAGGATCTTCGAGCTGATGCGCGCGAGCGGCGACGCCGTGCCGGCCCCCGAGGCGCCGGTGCTCGAGCGCTCGAAGGAGGCGTTCGACGCGTCGGTGGCGCACACCCTCGCGATGCTGGCGGCGCAGCGGTCAGCCTTGCTCGACGCCCGCGACAACGGCCTCTTCGACGCCGACGTGCTGGCCGACGCCCTCGCGAACCTCGACGCCTCGGAGATCGCGATCGTGCTGCGCGGGCGGCTCGCGGACTGAGGCGGGAGGCGCGGTGCGCGGAGCGGAGAACCGGGAGCCTCCTCCTCGCTCACGTCACGACCGCACTGGCGTGTCGTCCGGAGCGGCCTCCGCCTGCCGCTCGGGGCGGGTCGCTGACCGGATCTGCCAGGCCATGGCGACGACGACGAGGAGGCCCCAGAAGACCGAACCGTCGACGTCGATCGCGAAGACGACGGCGAAGAGCGAGATGACGACTGCGTTGAGGACGACCATCCACTGCAGATCGGAGCGGGACACGGTGCGCCTCAGGCCCTCGGGGAGAACGTGTTCTGGAACTCGATCATCGGCATCGTCACTCCTTCGGTCGGAGCCCGCTCAGCGCGGACTCCGACCAAAGTACGACATGTCAGTGATCATCCTCGCAACGATCTCGTCACGACGTGGACGAATGGGATCGCCACGACGCCCGAGGCCATGGCGATCGAAGGAACGACAGTCATCCGGACCCAGACGCCAGAATTGACATTCCGGCAGATGCTCATAAGCTGCTCGCACCGAGCACCTTCCACCTCAGGAGCGAGCACCATGCGCTGGACCTTCTACGTCGTCGCCACCGTGGCCTTGATCGCCTCATCGGCCTGGCTCGCTGCCTCGCCGGACGACACGACGTGGATGCCGGCCCTCGCCTCCGCCCTGGTGGTGTTCAGCGGAGCAGTCGGCACCCTGGCGCTCCGCCGCCGCTACTCCGCGTCCGCCGGGAGCACCGACTCCGGCACGCAGTAGTAGGCCGCGTGCCACTCGCCGCCGCGGGTGCACTCGATCGGGACGTCCTCGCCGCGGACGGTGAGGGTCTGGTCATGGAGACCGCTTCCGTGGCGCCCTGTCGAGTACAGGAAGGTGAGGACGTGGCTGCCGTCGGCCGAGGTGCACTGCCAGGGGCGCTGCAGCCGCCAGCCGTCGATGCGGACGCACTCCCCCAGGGGCCGCGTCACGAGGTCGTCGTCGACGTACGACCAGGTGGCGGGGTCCGAGCGCTCCTCCTGGAGCACGCTGTGCGGCGTGGACTCCGCGAGCTCGCGCGGGAACGCCGCGTGGTCCCAGAAGAGGGCCCCGACGATCAGCACGGCGAACCCGGCGACGGCCACGCCGATGATGATCAGCGACGTCCGGAGGTCGCGCTTCTGCTGCGCCGTGAACGGCTTCGGCGGCTCGCGGGTCGTTCCGGGCTTCGACACGGTCCTCCTCGGCGCGGTGGGGCCGAGACGGACGTCGCCCCCGTGCCCGCGCGCGAACACCCCCGCCTCGATCATCGCAGCGATCGGGCCGGCAGGCCTCCCGTCCGCACTCCCGAGACCCGGGGAGGCGCGGGTCAGGTGACCAGCGCCTCCCTCGCCCCCGGCGCAGCAGTAGGTTCGCCTTATGAAGCTCCTCGCAGGGATCACGGCGGTGCTCCTCCTCGCCCTGGGCCTGCTGGTGCTCGCGGTGAGGGCCGACCCCGACGTGCCGCTCACCCTCACGGCCGCCGAGACGGACATCCCGTGGTGCAGCACGGACGAGCCGGTCATCGTGGCCGACCTCTCGACCGACGCCCTGCCCACCTGTGCGCCGCACGGAGTCGAGATGCGCTTCCCCGACGGAGCCGTGATCGACCTGCCCGACGAGCCCGGCACCGGTGCCCGATCCGTCGGAGTCCACGACTACACCTACGTCGATGTCGGCGTCTTCGGCATGTACGCCTCCCGGGCCGACCGCGCTTGCGAGCACGTCGAGCAGTGGGGCACGCCCGAGGCCGTCCGCCGCGTCACCGAGGCCTTCGGAGACGACGCCCCCTGCGCCCACGACCAGGGCTGACCCGAGGAGTCGCGGGTCCACTCCCCCGCACCCGTCACGTCGCCGCCCGCTCAGGTAGGCAGGGTCGTCGCCAGGACGTCGGCGATCCGCTCGAGGTCGGTGCCGGCCGCCGCGGTGAGGCTGATCTCGGCCTGCCAGAACGGCTCGGAGCGGAGCGAGACGACGAAGTCGACGTGAGACCCGGTGTGGGTCGCCTGGATCTCGAGATCGCCTTCCAGGCTCTTCCACTCCTGCTTGCCCCCCCACCCGCGCCAGTGCCGGGAGAGGGAGGAGAAGTAGCGGATGAGCTCAGGTGCGTCGTGGAAGAAGAAGACCCAGCGAGCCGCGGTGAGGCCTCCGCGGCTGACCTCGACCAGCACCTGCTCGCCCTCCTCGCGCGGCAATCGCTCGACGTCGAGGACGGTCACGCCCTCGGAGCGCGTGCCGATGATGACGACGGGATCCATGGGGTCAGCTTGGCAGGGATGCGGGCTGCCCTGGTGCTCAGCCGTCCGGGTAAGTACCGCCTACGGGTGTTGTACCTCGGCAATGACGATGGCTCGGGCGCCGGCCTGGCGGGCGTGCTGCGCTGTGAGTAGGTCGATGGGTCCGGCGCCCCCCCCCGTTGGCGACCGGAGGGCGCCGTGCAAGCGGAGGGGCGGCAGGAGAGGGAATTAGGGCCGACATGAGAGAGCTCGTGACCGCGTGCTGAAAATCTCGAAGGGGCTGGTGGCGTAGCCACTTGGATGGAGACCCTTGGGTGGCTACGAGAGAGCGCAGGGACCGAAGCCCCGAAGGCTTCACGGCAAAAAGACGTGCCCGAAGGGCATCGAGCGCCGCGAAGCGGCTCCCCGAAAGCGCAGCGATTCCCCCGGACGGCGCCGCGGGACGTGCCGAGGGCCGACACCCGGCTCAAGAACGACCAGGGCGCACCATGAGGCCCCCGCGCGGCCGTGGAAGCCGCAATGCTGCCGTCGAGCGGATTAGGGACCGCCCGGCAGCTCCAAGCCAGCTTGGGGGAAGCTGACAGGAGCCAAACTACGCGCGGGCCCTGACGGCTCTCTCGGGCTCAAGAGGGAGCGACCAAGGTAACAACGCGATCCTCAGCGAGCGTGGCGCGTTCGTAGTCGATCGCGTCGGCCGGCGTCGAGGCGTTCACCTCGACGGCCACGGTCTCAGCGCTCGTGTCGCCCTTGGGGCGGTGCCTAACGAACCAGCTCATGACTCGACGCTCCCCGCGGTCACGACGGCCACTCATCCAGCTCGAGGTGCAACTGGCCCGTCAGGGCTGACAGCTCGGCCTCGTGCTGGATCATCGACGCGACGGCGCTGTTGAGCGCTGCCCTGTCGGCGTAGCCAGGGCAGCCGCCGGCATCGTCTCGGCCGCGGACGTAGCAGTGGTAGACGATGCCACCCAGCTCAGCGCGCGAGAGGACGTAGCCGAAGGGTACGCCACGTTCGCGGAGGACCTGCCAGACACCGAACGTGCCAGGGAGCGGCGGCACTGCAAGCGGGTGCGTCGGGATTGGCGGGCGCAAAATCTTCGCCGCTGCTTCACCTAACCATCGGACTCCCACGGCGGGGGCGTGCGGCCACTGTCCCACGCTGAGTACGGGGCGGCTGACAGGTGCGGGAGCAGAGGCGCAACATCACACTGACGCTGGGCCCCTTGGGAAGACCTATTCCAGCACCCTGGACTACGCGTTCAGGCCCTCAATCTCTTCGGTTTGCGGTCCTGCCAGTTCGTCATCTAGCTGCTCTTTTCCCATGATGTTCGTAGCCACTCGTACAAGTGACCCCACCTGAACGGGGCCATTGGCGATTGCGATTCCGCCGGCGAAATCGATAACGACGGGCCGCAAATCGACCTCTGCTTCTTCATCCTCGATGGGCTCCGGGAGCAAGACTTCGACGTGACTCACGAAGTACGTGTCTTCGACCGATTCCACGACCTTGTCTACGTCGTCCTTGATGTTGCCGCTTTCCTTGGCGTCGACACGGAAAGCCCTCTCGATTCCAGCGACTGAGACAGACCGAATTGCATAGTCGTCTAGACGGTCCCCGGTGTCTGTCCACTTGGGAGTTGACGAGCCCGGCCGAGCTTTAAGCTTGTAGCCAGAGTTTCCGACACGTACGGCGAAAGGGCCATGAAGGAACGCCAGCGTTCCGGAATCAAACCGCCATGCGTCTGGAACGTCAGATGTGGGCGAGGGCGAGGGCGAGGGCGAGGGCGAGGGCGAGGGCGAGGGCGATGATTCCGTTTCGGCACTCGTCTGTTGGACGTTCCCGTCCCCCTTGTTCACCTGCTCAGCGGTTAGGCCTTCCGGCGGAATATTGAGGCCAAGGTAAGCCCGCCGGGCCGACCAGGTGGTCAGGTTGGCCTGCACCAGGCTGGTCAAGTCCACGCCGTCGAGCTCTGTTGCAAGGTCTTCCAACTGCTCCAATGTGAAGAGAGACCCGAGGGACTTCCAGAAGACGTCACCCTTCGGGGCGACCGCCTGGTTAAGGAGCCACGGCAACACGTTTCGCAACTCGTCGGTCGACATCGAACCGTCGATCTGCGGAAGTTCATCAACCCCCGTTGTCGGAGACAGAGCCCACTGCACTAGCTGTGCGGTGCGCTCCATTCGGAAGATGGCATCCTCAAAAAAGTTCCCGCGTATCAACTCGATAACGTTGCCGTCAGTGTCTTGGGTATTTGCCCGCAGCTGCTCAGCGATTGGTTCGTCGACCAGGCCTCGCGCACCCCGCATGAAGTTGGATCGGACGACTGCACTCAGTGGGTTCAGATCTTCCACCGGGGCCGCCATTTCACGAAAGGCCGCGGCGTCTGTCAGCAACGCATAGTTGCCCTGGTTGGCCGCGCGCGCGACGTCGGCCGTAGTCATACTGAAACCCGGTTCTTCAACAGTTTGATCAGCACTGATCGACAGGAATACGGGGTCGCCCCTGGTGATCTGCGTCGTCTCATTACCCGCTACGACTGCCGCGTACGACGAACGCAGGAATATGTCGCGAGTCGACTTTCCTGATGCTCCACGACCCCACGTGAGCTTGAAGTCGGGAATTGCACTGTGATTGAAGTACAGTGTGTCTTCTATTTCCGCGTCAGGCTCCAGCTCTTCGAAGTGCTCGCGAAATAGACGCTTTACGTTTGCGGCGTAGTCCTCTCTGACGTACGACTCGCGTGCTGCTTGTAGGCCGTCGATCAAGTCGCTCATAGCGTTTTCACTTTCCTCTGCAATGTCGGACGAATGGCTTCCAGCTCGGGTCGAGAAAGCGATAGGGCTTCCTGCTTTGGATTGAAGACCAGGACCGTTACGCGACTAGAAAGCGCGTGAGCCATCTGCTCATCGAAATCGGCTCCGCCCAAGTAGTCAGGATGAGTCTCTAGCGCAAGCTTTATATGGTCATACGTTTCCAGCTTGGTCCAGTTTTCCAAGTTAAACGGGTGGAATGTCACCCAGTAGAACTCGGACGGTCGGGACTCCCCAAAGTCTTCGACTTCCTTTGCCGTTTGCCCATAGGCAATAGCGAGGAACTTCATGAATTCCTTGTATTGACCCCCTGGCGTCGTGTACCGCTTGCACTCAACGAAGACCGGAGCTTTCTTCCCCACCAGCATGTAGCCAACAAGGTCCAGCTGCTTCTTCTTATCCCCGACCGTGAAAACGGTGCAGTCAATCTTGTTGTTGTAGGCGTCAAAGGGAAGCTCCATGTAGGTCGTGGCTTCGAGCCATCGCTTTAAAGTCGCCACCCCCTCGCGTCCAATCTCTTGGATGTCTTCAGGCATGCCCGAAGCTTAGTGTGAGCCGCCCTCACGGCCTTGTTGCCCCGACGCTCAGCGCACGGATGTGCGCGAGACGAACGATTTGAAGGCTGTCTCACTAGGCGATTGTCGACTGTACGACTGCCGGCCTCGACCGCTACCCCCGGGAGCTGAGCCGACATGGCGAATGTATTCTGTTGATGCCCAGATCGGCCGACTTACCCTCACGCGCGCGAACACTTCGACTCCTGGCCTCCTCGGCCCTCATCTTGGCAGTCAGCGCAGCCGTGGCTGGATGCAGCTCACCGTCAGGGCTTGAACAGCAGTGGGATGAGAGCAATGAATACATCTCGGCTGACAAGTCGTCGAACCCCAGCGAACGCAGGACGGTCGTGCCCTCGGGTCGATTCAATGCTGCCCAGATCAGGATTCCCGCGACCAAACCGGACGCAACCATCCCGGCGATGAGAGCCGCACCACTGCCCGGACCGCTCCTCATGGCTACCCCCTGAGTCAAGCTACCCCGGTGCGACCCGTGGAAGGATCCCCTACCGGATGCCGTGGCCTCCAACTGCTTAGGCGGACTTCGGCACTACGGGACGACCATCGCTACGAAGCCGGAGCTCAGGACGGCGAAACTAAAATACAGCCCACGACTTATAGGAACGCGTCCTAAACAAGGCGTCTCCAGCTCGTACGTCACGCAGGCCCTTGATGGCGCCCACGACGACTAGAGCACCGCCGACCAGCATGACCGGGAAGACCACCCACCAGCGCACCAACGCGTATGCCGTCATGCGTCCTGCATGTCAGGGGTGCCCGCCGGCTGATTGTCTATCGGGCCGCCACTCAATTGCACGTCTTGAGAGAGGCTATTGACGTGAGTCGGTCGAAGGCCACCCGTTGTCCTTCACCGCCCCCCCCCGGATCCGGGCATCTCTCTGCTATGAACAACACATGCGGATTGTGAATCTGGAAATCAACGGTGTCGGCGGCCTCGCAGATGGCATCGTTTCGCTACCCGAGGCTTCGGTGACAGCTGTAGCCGGGGCCAATGGAACAGGTAAAAGCAAGCTTCTTGCCTGCATTTTGTCTCCCTGGACTGGGCAGGTCCCCAATCCCCGTAAAGGGATCACGGCGAACGTTCGCATCGAAATCCGACTGACGTCAGACGAACGGCGTGCTCTCGACGGCTTTAGTCAGCTCTCCGGATGGGGTGCCATCGACCTACCCGAAACCGTCTGGGTCTCAGTCGGTCGCAACGAACTGACGGGAACATCACGAGCGGTAGAGCCCTTCTCGATAGTAATGACCCAATTTTGGAATGCTAGTGAGTTTCTCCGCCGCAATCCCACCCTGGACATTCTGTATTTGCCGGCCGAGCGAAGGCTCTTAGCGCCAAATCAGACGGGCATTGACCTCAACCAGCTGAACGACGAGACGTCTTGGCAGAAAACTACAGAGTCACGGAATTCCGCGAATAACTATGGTCGTCTCGATGATCAAGAGTTTGAGCAATTTGCTAAGGCGCTTTGTGTGGCTCATAGCCTCCCTGAGGAGGCCGACGGACCAAGACCAGACGTAGAACAAAGAGTTCAGTGGCCCGCTTTCGAGATGGCTGTTAACGCGCTCATTGAGCCGAAAAAATTACTACCACTGAGTCGTTCTTTCCCAGACAACCTGAGGATTCGGACAGCCGCTGGCGACACGCATGCCGTTCAAGATTTGTCGAGTGGGGAAAGACAGGCTCTGATCATCATGAGTCGTGTTCTTCGTGCTGGCGGAAAGAGTCCGCTTGTCCTCATCGACGAGCCTGACGCCTACCTTCATCCAAGTCTGAGCCGACGGCTGATCTCGAACCTCGAACTGGGCGTTGGTCCCTCCGGTCAGTTGGTGGTCGCGACGCATAGCCCTGCGATCTTGGATGCCCTCCCTCCTAGCGTTATCCTCCGCATGGATCACGAGACACCGCCTCGGGTCGTGGCTGATGAGGTTGAACGTCTCGATCTTTACCGGGAGGCAGGCTTTCGCGCAAGTGCGCTCAGTCAATCCAACTTCTTGCTCATCACAGAGGGAGAGAGCGATGTCACCCTCTTGCAATCGCTTTTCAAGGAGCTGTCGAACGCAACAATTCGAGCAGCTGGCGGAAAGGCTCGGGTGGTCCAGCAAGTGGAACAACTTCAGCAATATGAGATCCCAATCCTTGGTGTTGTCGACCGCGACCTCGTGGCAGACCTTTCGACCATCAGTTCCTCTACCAACCTGTGTGTCTGGCCCATGGCGGATATCGAGGGTGTCTTCCTGTCCGACGACACGGTGCTTACCGAAATGGTCTCGGCAGGCCTAATTCGACCGGATTTCCACGAGTTAGCGTCTTTGCAGACCTTAATCGCTTCGCTTTGTTACGAACATCGAGAGAATGTGATCGCGGAGATAGCTCAGTCAAAGCTGGTTGCGCACCACGCCAACCAGTGGCCTAGCAGTAAAGGCGACGAGGCCATCGCCAGACTTCGTTCCGGCACGGCTGCGATGAATTCGCCCACAACCGATGATGTTGATCAGGCCATCAAGGATGCAGCGGCAGTCTGGGACGAGCACGCCGGCAACAAACTGGAGCTTGTCCGAGGAAAATACATTCTCAATAAGTTCGCTCAGAGGGCAAGCCTTATGGCAAACGGCCAATCGCTACTTGAGGCGGTGGCACGTCGCCCTATCACCATTGCAGGCATGGCCGAATTTGCTTCGGTACTTGCAAAATTCGGATGAGCGACCGGCTAGGTGAGCGCGGTCGTCCATGGCCTTCCATCGTCCAGCGTGACACACTCTCTCGTCGGAGTTGTAGATGTTGATGTTGTCTCGGAGCGACTGGGCGAGGCGGTGAAGTTGGAGATAGCGAGGAAGTCACCCTTACGCATTAACGACCTCGGGAAAACTTAGGTGTTCAAATGGTATCTGAGAGGCTGTCTTCAAGACCCACGCCATCATCCTCAAGACCGAGCGGGTTGTAACGTCGAGGGTGGCCGCGAGGTCTTCAGTCGGACTTGAAGATGAGGTTGCGTCTGTGAGGCCCGAGAGGCCGTAGCGTTGAAATTCCCGTGAGCGGGCAATTTTGCGTGACAGGCATACGCGAAGTCGCAGGCCAGGCGCTACTTAGCATCCGAAGGTGTAGGACAGCCCGAGAAGGTGGCCCGATGAACCACCGTTGATTGGACACCGCAGATACAAGACTCTGCCCGCTCAAGTGCCTATCAGATTTACGCCCTTCGTCGACAGTGACAATCTAGGCAGCATTACGACAAACTAAACCGCAGACGACATCGGACTCAGCTAGGCATGACGACATCGGACCTAACTAGGCATATCAACGAACCGCGAGAACATCCCGTGGAACGCCACCGTGATCGTGTCCGTCGGCCCGTTGCGGTGCTTGGCGACGATGAAGTCGGCCTCGCCCTGGCGGGGGTTGTCCTTCTCGTAGGCGGACTCGCGGTGCAGCAGGATGACCATGTCGGCGTCCTGCTCGAGCGACCCCGACTCGCGGAGGTCGCTGATCGCGGGCTTCTTGTCGGCTCGCTGCTCGGGGCCACGGTTCAGCTGCGACAGCGCGATCACCGGCACCTGCAGCTCCTTCGCCATCAGCTTCAGGGCTCGCGAGAACTCCGAGACCTCCTGCTGACGGCTCTCCACCCGCTTGCCCGACGTCATCAGCTGCAGATAGTCGATCACGACCAGCTTCAGGTTGTGCTGCTGCTTCAGACGACGGCACTTCGCCCGGATCTCGACCAGCGTCATGTTCGGCGAGTCGTCGATGAAGAGCGGGGCGTCGTTGATCCGCCCTCGCACCTGGGCGATGTTCGTCCAGTCACGCGCATCCACCGTTCCCTTGCGCATGTTCTGCAGCGGCACGCTCGACTCCGCCGACATCAGACGCATCGCGATCTCGCTGCGCCCCATCTCGAGCGAGAAGAACACCGACGCCTGCCCGTGCTTGATCGACGCCGCCCGCGCCAGGTCGAGCGCCAGCGTCGACTTGCCGAGCGCCGGTCGCGCCGCCACGATGATCAGCTGCCCGGGGTGGAACCCGTTCGTCAGGGCATCGAGCTGCGCGAAACCGGTCGGAACGCCGGTCATCTGACCGTCACGGCCCTTGGCCGCCTCGATCTCGTCGATCGCGACCGTCACGGCCTCGTTCAGCGGCACGTAGTCCTCGGTCTGGACTCCCCCGGCCACGTTGTAGACCTCGGCCTGCGCGTTGTTGACCAGGTCGACGACCTCGCCCTCGCTCGCGTAGCCCATCTGCACGATGCGCGTGCCGGCCTCCACGAGGCGCCGCAGCACGGCCTTCTCCGCCACGATCGAGGCGTAGTAGCCGGCGTTCGCGGCCGTGGGCACGACGCCGGTCAGCGTGTGGAGGTACTCCGCGCCTCCGGCCCTCGACAGGTCGCCCGACTTCATCAGCTCGTCGCTGACCGTGATGACGTCGGTGGGCTCGCCGTGCGAGTACAGGCCGAGGATGGCGTCGTAGATGACCTCGTGCTTCGGCACGTAGAAGTCCATGCCGCGCACCGTCTCGATGACGTCGGCCACGGCGTCCTTGCTGAGCAGCATGCCGCCGATGGTGCTCTGCTCGGCGAGGAGGTCGTGCGGGGGCACGCGGTCCATCATGTTGCCGCGGTCGCCGCCGCCCTTCCGGTCGCGGTCGCTGGTGTCGCTGGCGAGACCGAGGTGGGCGATCGACATGGGACCTCCGGAGGAGAAGAGACGGTGTTCGGGGCCGTGCCGGGCAGCACGGGAGGCGCTCGAGACCGTTCTACGGCAGACCCCCGACAACCCCTGACCAGACCGTCGCGACCCACCCTGACGAGCGCTGGTACACCTTATGGACACCTAGTTCTCCACAGCAAACAGCCCTGTGGATAACTCTGGGGAGAACCGGTGAGAAACGCCGGAGGCGGTTGGGGACAACTGTGGATCGACCTGTGGAGAAAATGGGGATTCTGCTCGTTCTACCGGCTTTGACCTGGGGTTTCCGTATCCCCACCCTGTGTGCAGAAAATAGTCTGAACCAGGAGTTGAGACTCCCGATTTGACAAGTGCCTGTGGACGAGAGATTTGACATCGGGACTCGCGGACCTGTACGGGCACGGCTCGTGTTCAGCTTCCGGCAACCCCCTCGTTCGGGGGTGGCGGGCGCCGGAGCCGACCCGCGACTCCCCCGTATCCGCTGCCTGCACAGCGAAGAACCGCGTTCCGGACGATGAACCGCGGCAGAACGCGGTTCATCGTCCGGAACGCGGTTCGAGGGGTTGCGCGCGAGGCCCGCGTGCGCCTGGATGGAGTCAGCCCGGGCGACCACCCCCGGCGACCGGACGACAGGGGGACGGGCATGACCGACGGCCCCTCCGCCCCCGCTCTGCGCGACGCCTCGACCCGCACCGGCGCCTACGCCCTCACCGGGCTGCTCGTCGGCGCCGCCGCCGGGCTCGTCTCCCCCGTGACCGCCTCCGCCCTCACGCTCACCTCCGGCGGCGACCTCGTGAGCAGCTCGTGGGCTGCCGTCCCCGGCCTCGTCATCGCGTGGCTGCTCTTCGCCTGCATCGCCGTCCCGGTCGGCCTCGTCGCCGGGGCGCTGCTCGGGGCGCTGGTGTCGCTCTTCCGACCCGTTCTCGCGGGGGCCTCACCGCGCCTCCGCGTCCTGGTGCTGGGCTCGATCTCGGCGGCTCTGTCGACGACGGCCATGGTGCTCGTGGGCGGGTTCGTGCTGCCGTGGCCCGGCTGGGTGCTGCCGGGCGTCGTGTTCGGCGCGCTCGGACCGCTCCTCGCCGAGCGCTCGGCCGCCGCCCGCGACCGCCGCCGGGCTCTCGCCGAGCTCGACGACGACCGGGCCTCGTCGTGGGCCGTGTTCTGACGCCCGGCCGCGACGCCGAAGAACCCCGTTCCGTTCACCGCACCCCGACGTAGCGGGGTGCGATGAACGGAACGGGGTTCGGCAGGGCGCAGCGGGCGAGCTAGAACGGCACCCCGCAGCGCAGCACCACGTTCGCGAACGGGGTCGCCTCGCCGGTGCGCACGAACAGCCGCGCCGTGCCGCTGAGCCGCTTGAGCTCCTCGTGCGACACGTGCGCCACCTCGAGCCCGAGCCCGAGCCCGCCGCCGCCGCCGCCGTCGCCGCCCGCACCGAACCGCGCGTCGATGACCTCGCCGGCAGCAGCCCCGCGGCTCTCCGACGCCGCCGTCACGCCCTCGACGACCAGGTCGCCCAGCAGCGCGTCCAGCACCCCGGCGAAGCTCGGCAGCCCGTGCACGACCGCCAGGTCGACGACCGGCACCCCGAGCGGCTGCGGCAGCCCGCAGTCGGCGACCACCACGAGGTCGCCGTGCCCGAGCCGGCTGATCGCCTCGTTCAGCTGCGCGTTGAGCAGTCCGCCGCGCTTCACGCGCGGCCCTCAGCGGCAGAGGCAGTCGAGGAGGCGCCCCCAGACTCCACAGAGCCCGCCACGTCACCGTCCTCCACAGACTCCGCCGGCTCCACAGACGGCAGCTCGTCCCCCAGCCCCGGGTACGACGGCTGCGTCCCCGCGCCCGTCACCGAGTACGCCCCCACCCGCACGGCCACGTGCGCCGCCTCGAGCAGGGTCGCCCCCGCCGCGAGCCGCGCCGCCAGGGCCCCGACGAACGCGTCGCCGGCCCCCGACGAGTCGACGGCAGCCACGCGCGGCGACGCGACGTGGTGCAGGCCCGACGAGTCCGAGACGATGGCGCCGGCGGATCCGCGCGTGAGCACCACCGAGGGCACCCCGTGCTGGCGCAGGGCGGTGACGACCGCGGCGTCCGCGTCGCGCGCCTCCCCCAGGCCGTCCGAGCCGTCGGTGGGCCCGCCCTCGGGCGAGTCGGAGAAGAGCGAGACCGACGAGACGGCGTCCTCGCCGAGCTCAGCGGCGTCGGCGACCGACTCCGAGCCCTCGAGCGCCGCCAGCAGCAGGCGCCCCTCGTGCTCGTTGAGCACCAGCGGGTCGGCCAGCCGCACGACCTCGGCGTCGACCGCGACGACGGGCGCCAGGTTCAGCAGCACCCGCCCGGTCGCGAGCCGCGCCGCGTGCTCGATGCCGTCGGCCGGGATCTCGCCCTGCAGCACGACCACCGCCGCCGAGCGCAGCACGTCGGCGTGACGCTCCACGGCGTCGTGCCCGACCGCCGCGTTGGCGCCCGGCACGACGACGATCGTGTTCTCGGCGTCGTCGCCGACGCTGACCACGGCCAGCCCGGTGGGGCCGGCCACGACCTCGACACGCGACGTGTCGACGCCGCTCTCGGTCAGCAGCGGGGTCGCCGCCGCCGCGTGCACGTCGTCGCCGACGGCCCCGACCATGACGGTCGTCGCCCCGCGACGCGCGGCCGCGACGGCCTGGTTCGCGCCCTTGCCGCCGGGCAGCAGCACCATGCCGGTGCCGATGAGCGTCTCGCCCGGACGAGGCAGGCGCGCCACGGTCACGACCTGGTCGACGTTGATCGACCCGACCACGACGACCGTGCCGGTGACGGTGCCGGCGGCAGGAGTGCCCGAGCGGGCGCCGGCGGCGGGGGAGTCCTGGGCGTGAGCCCCGGCGTCCTCACCCGCCGCAGGCCCGCCGGAGGCGCGGCGCGGCTCCCCCGAGCCGGTCACGTCACCGACGATCCCGGCCTCGAGGCCGTACCCCGCGCCTCCCTCGGTCCCGACCTGCCCGGCACCGGCCGCACCGGCGTCGCCGCCCGCACCGACCTGCCCGGCAGCCGCCGCACCCGCACCCGCCTCATCCGCACTGCTCATCAGCTGAAGTCACCCACGTTCTCCTTCGTCACCGTGATGACGTCGACGGCCTCGTCGGCCGCCCCGTCGTCGTCGATCGCCTTGACGGCCTGGTCGACGGCCAGTGCACCCAGCTTGGCGGGCTGCTGGGCGATCGTGCTCGACATCGTCCCGGCCTCGACCGCCTTCAGGCCGTCCTCGGTGCCGTCGAAGGCCGCGACCTTGACGTCGGTGCCGGCGCGCGAGCCGAGCGCCTGGATCGCTCCGAGGCCCATCTCGTCGTTCTCGGCGAAGACGCCGACCGCGTCGGGATGCGCCTGCAGCAGGTTGGTGGTCACGTCGAGCGCGGTGGCGCGGTCGAAGTTGGCCGTCTGCTGGCCGACCACCGTGATGCCCGGGTAGGCGGCGATGCCGTCGGCGAAGCCCTGGCCGCGGTCACGGCTGGCCGAGGTGCCGGCGACGCCCTGCAGCACGATCACCTCGCCCTTCTCGCCGATGGCGGCGGCGAGGGCGTCGGCGGCCTGCTTGCCGCCCGCGACGTTGTCGCTCGCGACGAACGAGGCGACGTCGGCGCCGTTGACGGCCCGGTCGACCGCGACGATCGGCACCGACGAGTCGTTGAGCTGCTTCGCGGCGGGGCCGGCGGCGTCGCTGTCGACCGCGTTGAGGATGACCGCGTCGGCGCTCGAGGCGGCCGTCGCGAGCTGGTTCGCCTGCGTGGCGGAGTCGTTCTGCGCGTCGACCACCTCGAGGTCGACGCCCTGCTTCTTCGCCTCGGCGACGGCGCCGTCGCGCAGCTCGACGAAGAACGGGTTGTTGAGGGTGCTGAGCGAGAGCACGACGGTGGGCTTGTCCGCTTCACCCGCGGGGGTGCGGTTGCAGCCGGCGGCGCCGGTCGTGATCAGGGCGGCGATCGCCGCGATCGTGGCGGTCTTGCGGAACGAGGTCGACTTCATCGTGGGTCCTTCGTGGGGTGCGGGTGGGGGTGGGGGGAGAAGAGGAGGGGGACAAGAGGAGGGGGAGAAGAGGAGGGGGAGAAGAGGAGGGGGAGAAGAGGAGGGGGAGAAGAGGAGGGGGAGAAGAGGAGGGGGAGAAGAGGAGGGGGAGAAGAGCCGAGGAGGCGCGGCGCAGGCACCCGGGGCGCACTCGCCGCGGGTGCCCTGCCGTCGCGTCAGGCGTTGCGCGTCTTCCGCCGCAGCACGTCGACGCCGACCGCCAGCGCGATGACGACGCCGATGACGACCTGCTGCCAGAACGACGTGACGTTCAGCAGGTTGAGCCCGTTGCGGATCACGACGAGCACGAGCGCGCCGATGATCGTGCCCGAGATGCGCCCGACGCCGCCGGCCAGGCTCGCGCCGCCGATGACGACGGCGGCGATCGCGTCGAGCTCGTAGCCCGACGCCGCCTGTGGCTGCGCCGAGTCGAGGCGGCCGGCGAGCAGCAGGCCCGCCAGCGCGGCGAACAGCCCGGCGAGGCCGAAGACGACCACGACGATGCGCTTGACGGGCAGGCCCGAGAGGCGTGCGGCCTCGGCGTTGCCGCCGACGGCGTACATCGAGCGGCCGATGACGGTGCGGTTGAGGATGAACGACGCGATCGCGGCCGCGATCACCAGCACGATGATCGGCACGGGCACCGGCCCGACGTTACCGCCGAGGAAGGAGACGGCCGGGGGAGTCGCGATCGGGCGACCGTCGGAGACCACGAGGGTGAGCCCCCGCGCCACGCTGAGCATGGCGAGCGTCGCGATGAACGACGGCAGCTTGCCGTAGGCGCTCGCCAGGCCGTTGACGACGCCGGCGAGGAGGCCCGTGCCGAGCCCCAGCACGAGCGCCAGCCCGCCGGGCAGCCCCGCCGTGGCGAAGAACCAGCCCGACACCATGGCCGACAGGGCCGCGACCGACCCAACCGAGAGGTCGATGCCGCCCGCGACGATGACGAAGGTCATGCCGAAGGCCAGCACGGCGACCGTCGACACCTGGATGCCGATGTTGAGCAGGTTGCGCCCGGTGAGGAAGTCCGGCGTCGCGATGAACAGGGCGAGGCAGAGCACGACGAGCCCGACGAGGGCGCCGTTGGCGGCGAGGAACGCCTTGATGTCGAAGGAGCGTCGCTGCGCCTTCACGGTGGTGGTGGTCATCTGGGTCGTCTTCCTGGGTTCGTCTGTCGGGGTCAGTTCGTGGGGGCGACGTCGCGGGCGGCGAGCGTCATCAGGGCGTCCTGCGTGGCGTCGGCCGCGGCGACCTCGCCGGCGACGACGCCGTCGCGCATGACGAGGATCCGGTCGCTCATGCCCATCACCTCGGGCAGCTCGCTGCTGACCATGACGACGGCTCCGCCGGCGGCCGTGATCGCGTTGACGAGCTCGTAGATCTCGACCTTGGCTCCCACGTCGACGCCCCGGGTGGGCTCGTCGAGCAGCAGCACGGTCGAGCCGGCGATGATCCAACGGCCGAAGACGGCCTTCTGCTGGTTGCCTCCGGAGAGCGAGCCGATCTGCTGGTCGATGTCGCGCATCCTGATGCGGAGGCGCGACGCGACCGCCTCGGCCGCCGAGCGCTGGCCGGCGAAGTCGACCAGCCCGGCCCTCGCGCTGCGGGCCAACGTCGCGTAGCCGAGGTTGTCGTTGACGGAGGCGCCCAGCACGAGGCCCTGCGCCTTCCTGTCCTCGGGAACGTGGCCGACGCCCGCGGCGATGGCCCCGGCGACGTCGCCCTTCTTCAGCACCACGCCGCGGACGCTGACGGTGCCGGAGTCGTACTTGTCGACTCCCGCGATCGCCCGGACCACCTCGGTGCGGCCGGCGCCGACGAGCCCCGCGATGCCGAGCACCTCGCCGGCGTGCACCGTGAAGCTGACGTCGCGGAAGACGCTCGAGGTGAGGCCCTCGACGCGCAGCACCTCCTCGGCGGAGTCGGCCGGGCCGGTGCCGCGCGGGTACTGCTCGTCGATGTCGCGGCCGACCATCAGGCGCACGAGCTCGGCCTCGGGGGTGCTCGCCGGCACCTCGGCGACGAACTTCCCGTCGCGCAGCACGGCCACGGTGTCGCCGATCTCGGCGATCTCGTCGAGGTGGTGGCTGATGAAGAGCATGCCGACGCCGCGGGCCCGCAGCTGCGCGACGACGGAGAAGAGCTGCTCGGTCTCGTGGCGGGTCAGGGCCGCGGTCGGCTCGTCGAGGATGAGGATGCGCGCGTCGATGCTCAGCGCCTTCGCGATCTCGACGAGCTGCTGGCGGGCGATGCCGAGCGTGCCGACCTTCGTGTCGACGTCGACGTCGAGGCCGATCATCTCGAGGGCGGCGCGGGCGCGGCGCTTGAGCTCGCGGCGGTCGACGATGCCGAACCTCCGCGGGAAGCGGCCCATCATCACGTTCTCGGCGACGCTGAGCGAGGCGACGAGGTTGAGCTCCTGGTGGATCGTCGCGATGCCGAGCTTCTCGGCCGCGAGCGTGCCGGGCAGCGAGGCGGGCTCGCCGTCGACGAGCACGCGGCCGCCGTCGGGCTGGTAGACACCCGACATCATCTTGATCAGGGTGGACTTGCCGGCGCCGTTCTCGCCGAGCAGCACCTGCACCTTCCCGGCACGGACGTGCACGGTGACGTCGTCGATCACCGTCACCGGGCCGAACGACTTGCTGACGTGGTCGAGGGTGAGCAGCGGGCGATCGTCGTCGATCGTGGGGGTCATGGTCAGTTCCTGCCGAGGGATCGGGGCGGTGTCGGGACGGGAGAGGACGAGGAGGCGCGGATCACCAGTTCGCTCACGAGCGTCACCGACTCCGGTCGCCCCCCGGAGATGACCTCCTGGAGCAGTGCGACGGCGGTGGTGCCCATGTCCTCCACGCTGTGCGAGATGACGGTGAGCGCGGGGTCGATGAGCGAGAACCACTCGATGTCGTCGAAGGCGACGACCGCGACGTCGCGGCCGATGCGCAGGTCGAGCCGGTGCAGCATCGCGATGGCTCCGACGGCCATCAGGCTGTCGGCGGCGAGGATGGCGGTCGGCGGCTCGTCGAGGCTGAGGAAGGCGTGCACCGCGGCCGAGCCGCTGGCGGACTGGAAGTCGCCGACGTGGACGAGCGCGGGGTCGTCGCTGAGGCCCTGCTCGGCGATCGCGGCCGTCCACGACTCGAGCCGCTCGCGACCGGTCGAGACGCTCTGCGGGCCGGCGATGTAGCCGACGCGGGTGTGGCCGAGCTCGGCGAGGTGGCGCACGGCGGCGCGGATGCCGGGGCCGCTGTCGGTCGTGACGCTCGGCACGTCGAGGCCGGGGACCGTGCGGTCGACGAAGACGGTCGGCACCTCACGGGCGAGCAGCGCCTCGATGCTGGCGGAGTCGGTGCCCTGCGGGGCGACGACGACGCCGTCGACGCGGCGCGAGATGAGGGTGTCGAGGTAGCGGTCCTGCTGCTGCTGGTTCTCGTTGGCGTTGCCGAGCAGCGTGACGTAGCCGAGCTCGAGCAGCGCCTGCTCGATGGTGTGGGCGAGGTCGGCGAAGAACGGGTTGCGCACGTCGGAGACGAGCAGGCCCACGGTGTCGGAGCGCGTCGAGCGGAGGGCCCTGGCCTGCGCGTTGGGGCGGAAGTCGAGCTCGCGGACGGCCCGCTCGACGAGCTCGCGCGACTCGGCGGAGGTCGACGGGTTGCCCGACAGCACCCGCGACGCGGTGGCCGGGGACACTCCGGCGCGCGTGGCGACGTCCTTGATCGTGACGGCGTTCATCGGGCTCTACCTCGTCGTAGTGGGGCTGTGGAATCGATTCCATGGAATCGATTCCATGACCGTACGCGAGCGTCCCCGCCCTGTCAACCCGCGCCTCCCCGGCTGTGCCGACCGCGCCTCCGGGGGCGACCCCCACGAAGAACCCGCGATCGGACATCGCACCCTGGCGCACCGGGGTGCGATGTCCGATCGCGGGTTCGACGGGGGCGTGGGGCGGCCCACGCCCGCCGCACCCGCCCCCACGACGCACGAGAGCGGCGACCCCCAAGGGGGCCGCCGCTCTCGTGACGGTGCAGGTGCTGCGGGCGGAGCTACTTCGCGGAGACCACCGTGAGGGTGATCGTGGCGATGACGTCCTCGCGCAGGCGGAGGGTGGCTTCGTGCTCACCCGTCACCTTGATCGCCGAGGGGATCTCGACCTTGCGCTTGTCGATCGTCGCGACGCCCTGGGCGGTCACGGCGTCGGCCACGTCGCCGGGGCGGACGGAGCCGAAGAGGCGGCCGTCGGCACCGGTCTTGACGGTGAGACGGATCTTCTGGGCCTCGAGACGCTGCTTGAGGTCGTGGGCCTCCTCGATCGTCTTGAGCTCGCGGGTCTCGCGGGCCGTGCGGATCTGCGCGACCTGCTTCTCGCCACCGCGGCTCCACGCCACGGCGAAGCCCTGGGGGACGAGGTAGTTGCGCGCGTAGCCGTTCTTGACGTCGACGACGTCACCGGCCGAGCCGAGGCCGGAGACCTCGTGCGTGAGGATTACTTTCGACATGGTGCTTCTCCTTCAGTCGGCGCTGGATCAGCGGCCGGAGCCGGCGTAGGGGAGGAGCGCCATCTCGCGGGCGTTCTTCACGGCACGGGCGATGAGGCGCTGCTCCTGGACGGAGACGCCGGTGATGCGACGGGCGCGGATCTTTCCACGCTCCGAGATGAACTTGCGGAGGGTCGCGACGTCCTTGTAGTCGATGACGCCGACGCGGATCGCCTTCGCGGGAGCGGCGTTCTTGCCGCCCTTGCCGCGGAGGGGCTTGCGACGGTCGCCGCTGCTCTTTCCAGCCATTGTTGTTCTGCTTTCGAGTGATGGTGAAGTTCTGAGGGGGTGGGGCGGGAGGCCCCTGACGAGACGACCTGGGAGGTCGGTGACGACCTAGAAGGGGGTCTCGTCGTTGTAGGTGCCGCCGCCGCCGGGCGTGTTCCAGACGTCGCCGCCGCCCTGGGAGTTGCCCCCCTGGGCCGGCGCGGGCTGGCCCCACGGCTCGGACTGCTGGCCGCCGCCGACCTGGCCCTGCTGGCCGCCGCCGCGGTTGCCCCCGAAGGAGCCACCGCCGCCGCCGCCCTCGCGGGAGGAGGCCGCACGGGTGACCTGAGCGGTCGCGTAGCGCAGCGAAGGGCCGATCTCGTCGACGTCGAGCTCGAAGCTGGTGCGCTTCTCGCCCTCCTTCGTCTCGTAGCTCCGCTGCTTCAGACGGCCCTGCACGATGACGCGCGAGCCCTTCGTCAGAGAGGAGGCCACGTGCTCGGCGAACTCGCGCCAGACACTGGCACGCAGGAAGAGCGCCTCGCCGTCCTTCCACTCGTTGGACGCGCGGTCCAACGTGCGGGGGGTCGACGCGATGGTGAAGTTCGCGACCGCGAGCCCGTTCTGCGTGTAGCGCAGCTCGGGGTCACTGGTGAGGTTGCCCACCACTGTGATGACGGTCTCGCCTGCCATCGGTTACTCGGCAGCCTTCGCGGGAGCGGACGGGGCAGCGGGCGACGCACCGGCGACCGCGGCGGCCGGAGCAGCAGCGGCGGCCGGGGCGGCGGCAGCGTTGGCGGCCTTGCGGGCGGCCTTCTCGTCGGAGAGCTTCTTCGCGGCGGCGACCATCGCGATGGCCTCCTCGGCGCGGAGCACCTTCGTGCGCAGCACAGCCTCGGAGAGACCCAGCTGGCGGTCGAGCTCGACCGTGGCCGACGGGTTCGCCGTCAGGTTGACGACGGCGTAGATGCCCTCGGACTTCTTGTTGATCTCGTAGGCGAGGCGACGACGGCCCCAGATGTCGACGTTGTCGACGGTGCCGCCATCGGCGCGGATGACGTTGAGGAACTTGTCCAAGCTCGGAGCGACGGTGCGCTCATCGATCTCGGGGTCCAGGATGACCATCAGTTCGTACTGGTGCATGACTAACCCACCTCCTTCGGACTTGACGGCCACAGACGGTCTGTGACAGGAGGGTGTTCATGACGCTGCGTCGGCCAGAGAGGCAGACGCAACCTTCCCAGCGTAGCTGCTGACGCCTCCGGCCACAACGCCGGAGGCGCGGGTCGAGCCCGGCGGGCCCGTCACGGCCCCCGAGACGGCCGGGTCCAGGGCCCTACGGCGCGGGCGTCGCCGACGGGTCGCTGACCTGTTCGGCGGCCGCGACCGCCGCCTCCGCCGCGGCCTGCGCCGCCGCCAGCCCCTCGGGCACCGGCAGCGAGCCCGCGAACACCTGGTCGAGCAGCGGGTCGAGGGCCGGCTGCGCCGTGCCGTACAGCGAGGTCGGGGCCGGGATGGTGTCGCCCGAGGCGATCACGTCGAAGAACGGCGAGACGTCGACGCCGCGGGAGGCCCAGTACGCGTAGTACGGCTCCTGCGCGCCGGTGACCGCGGGCACGGCGGCCCCGTCGCGCCCGATGTACTCGGCGCCGTCGGTCGAGCCGAGCCAGGCCAGCACCTTGGCGGTGTCGTCGAGGTGCGCGGTGTGGGCGTCGCCCGCGGCGACGATCCCGTTCGAGACGCTGACGCGGCCGGCCGGGCCCGCGGGCATCATCGCGACGCCCCAGTCGAACTGCGCCTCGCTCTCGACCGTCGAGAGGCTGTAGAGCCCCGACTGGAACAGGGCCATGTGGCCGGCCGTGAACTGGTCTCGGCTGTAGTCCGGGTCGGCGTTCGTGGCGGCGGCCGGGGGCGCGACGCGGTGCACGCCGACGAGGTCGACCAGGTACTGGAACGCGGCCTGCGCCTCCGGCGTGTCCAGCTCGAAGGAGGCGCCCTCCGGGTCCTCGAGACGGCCCCCGGCCGAGCCCAGGTAGTCGTACCAGATCGCCTGCAGGTCGTTGCCCGCGTTGTAGCCGTACTGCGTCACGGTGCCGTCGAAGGCGGGGTCGGCGGCGTTCCGGCCCTGGTCGTCGAGCGTGAGGCGCTGGAGGAGCGGCAGCAGGGTGTCGTCGGCGCCGCCGCCGGGGGCCCAGGTGAGGTCGTCGAGCGAGGCCGGGTCGACGCCCGCCGCGGCCAGCAGGTCGGCGTTGTAGTAGAGCGCGATGCCGCCGTCGCTCAGCTGCGGCACGCCCCAGAGCGAGCCGTCGTGCGTGAACTGCTCGACGACGGCGGGGCTCCAGGCTCGACGGGCGCTGCCGCTGAGCACGGCGTCGACGTCGACGAGGTCGCCGGCCTCGGCGTAGTCCTCGTAGTGGGAGCTGTTCAGCCAGTAGACGTCGGGGGCGTCGCCCTCGTCGACGTCGTCGGCGAGCTGGTCGAAGTACTCGGCGTAGGGCACGACCTCGACCTCGACGTCGATGTCGGGGTTGTCGCGCTCGAAGGCCGTGAACGACTTCTCGTAACCGGCAGCGACGGTCTCGTCCCAGACGCGGACGGTGACGGTGGTCTGGCCCTGCTCCGACGGCGTCAGCCGCGCACCCGGGGCCGGGGCCGTCGAGGCGCCGAAGGCGGCGATGCCGACGGCGCTGGCGGCGACGATCAGCACGCCCACCGACGTCGCGACGAGGGTGGAGTCCGTTCGGGGTCTGCTGCGCACGCGTGCAGGCTACCGGGGGAGTCGCGGTGCCCGTCTGCAGGGCCGCGTACCCCGGACAGGACGGTCCGGCGGGCCGGGCTCAGCCCTGGCGCGCCGCCCACCACGCGAGCAGGCGCTCGGTGGCGACCTCGGCGCCGAGCGGCCCCTCCTCGGTGCGCAGCTCGAGCAGGAAGCGGTACGCCTCGCCCACCTCGCGGCTCGGCGAGATGCCGAGCACGCGCTGGATCTCGTCGCCGTCGAGGTCGGGACGCAGCGAGTCGAGCTCCTCGCGGTCGCGCAGCTCGGCGATGCGCGCCTCGAGGTCGTCGTAGGCGAAGCCGAGCCGGTCGGCCTTGCGCCGGTTGCGGGTCGTCACGTCGGCGCGGGTGAGCATGTGCAGCCGCTCCAGCTGGTCGCCGGCGTCGCGCACGTAGCGGCGAACGGCCGAGTCGGTCCAGGCGCCCTCGGTGTAGCCGAAGAAGCGGAGGTGCAGCTCGATCAGGCGCGAGACGGCGGCGATCGTGTCGTTGTCGAACCGGAGGGCCTTCAGCCTCTTCTTCGCGAGCTTGGCGCCGACCACGTCGTGGTGGTGGAAGGTGACGACGCCGCCGGCCTCGAGGCGGCGCGTGGCGGGCTTGCCGCAGTCGTGCAGCAGCGCGGCGAGGCGCAGCGTGAGGTCGGGGGCCTCGCCCGGGTGGCGCTCGCGCTCGTAGCCGATGGCCTGGTCGAGCACGGTGAGGCTGTGCTCGTAGACGTCCTTGTGGTGGTGGTGCTCGTCGACCTCGAGCCGCATCGCGGCGAGCTCGGGCACGACGTGGTCGGCGAGCCCCGTGTCGACCAGCAGCCGGACACCGTCTCGGGGGGTGTCGGTGCGCAGCAGCTTCGAGAGCTCGTCGGCGACGCGCTCGACCGACACGATGGACAGGGTGGAGGCGCGGGTCGTCATCGCCTCCCGCACCTCCTCCGAGACCTCGAAGCCGAGCTGCGCGGTGAACCGTGCGGCCCGCATCATGCGCAGCGGGTCGTCGCGGAACGAGTCGACCGCCGTGCCGGGCGTCGCGAGGCGGCGGGCCAGCAGGTCCTCGACGCCGCCCGACGGGTCGACGAGCACCTTCTCGGGCAGCCGCAGCGCCATCGAGTTGACGGTGAAGTCGCGCCGCACGAGGTCGCCCTCGAGGGTGTCGCCGAACTCGACGACGGGCTTGCGGGTCTCGCCGTCGTAGACGTCGCTGCGGTAGGTGGTGATCTCGACGACCTCGCCGTCGACGCGGGCGGCGATGGTGCCGAAGGCCCGGCCGACGTCCCAGTGGGCCTCGGCGAGCGGCACGACGATCGCGAGGATCTCGTCGGGGGAGGCGCTGGTCGTGAAGTCGAGGTCGTTGACCGGCCGGCCGAGGAAGGCGTCGCGGACGGGGCCGCCGACGAGCGCGAGCTCGTGGCCCGCCGCGGCGAAGGCGGAGGCGAGCGCGGAGACGCGGGGGGTGGCGGCCAGGAGGTCCAGTCGCTGGAGGGCGGAGGCGACGGTGTCCATGACGCACCACTTTGCCACAGCGACCTCCCCGGGCCCGGCCGCGCGCCTCCTCCCCAGGGATGGTCCTCGCCCTCCGGTGGGCGGGTTCCCGGGTGCCGCACCGCGTGCCCCCGGGCTCGGTTCCCTAGACTCGCCATGCCCTCCGGCCGCCTCGTGCTCGGCGGGCACACTGCCTATGAGACCTCTCCACGCCCTCCTCGCCGCGCTGACGGCCGTCTTCGTCGTGGTCGTCGGCCTGCCGGCCGCCGCGACCGCGGCGCCCTCCGGCTCGTCGAGCCCCTCCGCGAGCAGCTCCTCCGCGGCCGCCGACGAGGGCGAGGCCGTCGACGGCGTCACGCTGACCCTCTCGCCGGCCGCCGACGGGGTCCTGGTGCCCGGCCGCGACCTCACCTTCGACGTCACCGTGCGCAACGCGAGCGACACCGACGTCGCGGCCGGGGTCGCCCGCGTCTACCTCGACCGGGGCGCCTTCGCGACGCGCGGCAAGCTCGCGAGCTGGCTGCGGCCCGACTCGACCTCCGACTCCGACTACCTCGGCTCGTACCTCACCCGGCTCGACGTTCCGGCGGTGTCGGCGGGCTCGACCCAGACCGTGGCCTCGGTCACCGTCGCGGCGGCCGACGTCGGCCTCGACGGCTTCACCTGGGGCGCCCGTGCCCTGGGGGCGCGGCTGCTCGACGACGACGGCGAGGAGGTCGCGCAGACGCGCAGCAGCGTCGTGTGGTTCCCCGGCGAGTCGTTCCAGCCCACCCGCCTCGCGGTCGCCGTGCCGATCACGACGCCCGAGACCGAGAACGGCGTGCTCGACGCCGCGGCCCTCGGCTCGTACACCTCGGTCGACGGCACCCTGACGCGCCAGCTGCGCGCCGTCCAGGGGACGGGGGCCGTGGTGGCCGTCGACCCGATGATCATCGCGTCCATCCGCCTGCTCGGCAGCTCCGCGCCTCCCTCGGCCCTCTCCTGGCTCGACCAGCTGCAGTCGTCGGGCCTCGAGTCGTTCCCCCTCACCTGGGCCGACGCCGACGTCGCCGCCCTCAGCCAGGCGGGTGCCGCCTCCCTGCCCGTGCCCCTCTCGCTCGACCCGCTGATCGACCCGTCGCTCTTCGCCGAGGGCGACGACACCGGGTCGCCCGCCCCCGCGCCCACGACCGAGGGCGAGACCGCGCCCTCGAGCGCGGGCGACCCGTCGACCTCGACCGGGGGCGACGCGGGCCAGGGCGACGCCGGGCAAGGAGGCGCGGGTGACGACGCCGGGGCCGGCACCGACCCCGGGGGGCAGGCTCCCGGTGCCGGCGAGCAGCCGGGCGACGGCACGACGGCCCCGCCCCTCCCGACCACGGAGTCGCTGCTGAGCTGGCCGTGGACCCACACCGGCGTCGTCTGGCCGGTCGACGACTCCGCCGTCGCCGCCGACCTCGACGTCTGGACGGCGTCGGGCGCCACCAGCACCATCCTGTCGAGCTCGAACGTCGACGGCTCGACCGACTCGACCGAGAACGCGGCGGTCGACCTCGGCGGGCGGACGGGCCTCGTCTCCGACGACTCCCTCACCGCGCTGGTCGGCCAGGCGGCGGGCGCCTCCGACGACGCCACCTGGGCCGCCGCGGTGGCCGAGCTCTCGGCGAGCGTCGCGACCGTCGCGCGCGAGCGGCCGAGCGACGCGCGCACCCTGCTCACCGCCCTCGACCGCGACTGGGCGGCGCAGGGCCCGTACCTGCACCAGACGCTCGTCGCCCTGGCCGGCCTGCCCTGGACGACGACGGTCGGCCTCGGCGACGCCCTCGACGCGCCGCAGACGGGCGCCGTCGTCGTCGACCGCGCGGAGGACGCCACGCGGGTCACGCAGATGCGCACCCTGCTGGCCGCCGACCAGCGCGTCGTCGACCTCGGCACCGCCCTCGAGCAGCCGGAGACCGTCACGGCCGCCGTCCGCCTGCGCCTGCTCGGCCTCGCCTCGCAGTCGTGGCGAGACAACACCGAGGGCCTCGCCAGCGAGGTCGCGGTGGCCGACTCGGAGGCGAGCACGACCGCCGGGCTCGTCTCCGTCGTGCGGGGCAGCGACCAGCTCATCCTCGGCGACCGCTCGTCGATGCCGTTGTACGTCGAGAACGGCACGAACTCCACGGCGACCGTCTACGTCACGGTGAGGCCGTCGAACTCGATCCTGTCCGTCGAGGAGGTCGGCATCCCCGTCACCGTCCAGGCCCAGTCGCAGGTCCGCGTGCGCGTGCCCGTGCAGTCGGTGGCCAACGGCACCGTCTCGGCCAGCATCACGCTCGCCAGCGCGACCGGCGCCGTCATCGGCGCCCCGAGCACCGTCCAGGTCAACGTCCAGGCCGGGTGGGAGACCGCGTTGACGTGGGTCTTCGCCGTCGGCTTCGTGCTGCTCTTCGGCGGCGGGCTGTACCGCACCTTCCGCAAGCGCCGTCGAGCCCGTGACGGGCTCGACGGGGCGGACGGCGCTGACGGCCTCGAGCCCGTCGCGGCCGACGGGCCCGCGGCCGACGGCCCCGCCGCCTCCGACCCCGCCGCCTCCGACCCGACCGACGGACGGGCGGGCCGCTCGTGAGCGGGCAGGCCGGCCTCGGGCGCGCGAGCGTGCTCCTGGCCTCCGGCACGATGGTGTCGCGCGTCCTCGGCTTCGTGAAGACCGCGGTGCTCGCCGCCGCGATCGGCCAGACGGCCAGCCGGGCTGCTGACTCGTTCGCCCTGGCGAACCAGCTGCCCAACAACATCTACGCGCTGATCGCCGGCGGCCTGCTCAGCGCCGTCCTGGTGCCCCAGATCGTCCGGGCCGCGACCCACGACGACGACGGGGGCCAGCGCTTCATCAACAAGGTCGTCACGCTCGGCACGATGCTGTTCGCCGTCGTCGGCCTGCTCGGCACCCTCCTCGCACCGGTGCTCGTGCGGATCTACGCGCAGCAGGCCAACTCGTCCGGCCAGGGTGGTTACACCTCCGACTCGCTGGCGCTGGCGACCGCGTTCGCGTACTGGTGCCTCCCCCAGATCTTCTTCTACGCGATGTACTCGCTGCTCAGCGAGGTGCTCAACGCGCGCCAGGTGTTCGGCCCCTTCACCTGGGCACCCGTGATCAACAACGTCGTGGCCATCGCGGGCCTCGTCGTCTTCATGGTCGCCTTCGGCGGCGCCGGCGAGAACTCGCTGGTCGACGTCTGGACGCCGGGGCGCATCACCCTCCTCGCCGGCACGGCCACCCTCGGCGTGCTCGCCCAGGCCGGGTTCCTGCTGCTGTTCTGGCGCCGCGCGGGGCTGACGTACCGTCCCGACTTCCGCTGGCGCGGGGTGGGCCTCGGCGCCACGGGCAAGGCCGCGGGCTGGCTCTTCGGCATGGTCCTCGTGACGCAGCTGGCCGGCCTGGTGCAGAGCCGCGTGGCCTCCGAGGGCAGCGGCACCGGCGCCTCCAACGCCGTCCTCGCGAACGCCTGGCTGCTCTTCATGCTCCCGCACGGCATCGTCGCGGTGTCGATCGCGACCGCGTACTTCACCCGGATGAGCGGCCACGCCTCGCGCGGCGACCTCCGCTCGGTGCGCGTCGACCTCTCGCAGTCGCTCCGCACGATCGGCATGTTCATGGTCTTCGCGACGGTCGCGATGTGCGTCGTGGCCTACCCCTTCGCGAGCTTCTTCGAGAGCACCTTCCGCGGCGCCGGCCAGATGGCCCAGGTCATCGTCGGCTTCATGCCGGGGCTCGTGCTCTTCAGCGTGCTGTTCGTCGTGCAGCGGGTCTTCTACGCCCTCCACGACCAGCGCACGCCCTTCTTCATGCAGCTGGTGCAGTCGGGCATCTTCGTCGTCGGCACGCTGATCGCCTCGGCCGTCGTGCCCGACGACCGGATCGCCGTCGCCATCGCGGTCACGACCTCGATCGCAGGCTCGGCGCAGACGGTCGTCGCGCTCGTGCTCGTCAAGCGCCGGCTCGGCGGCATCGACGGCCGGTGGGTGCTGCGCCGGTACGTCCAGTACGCGTTCTTCTCGCTCCTCGCCGGCGTCGTCGGCCTGCTCGTGGTGACCGGTCTCGGTGGTTTCGTCGCGGACGGCTTCGCTCACTCGGGCCGGATCGCCGGGCTGGCCACGGTCGTGGTGGCCGCCGCCGTGATGGCTCTCGTGTACTTCGGCCTGCTCGCGCTCATCCGCCTGCCCGAGCTCGACGAGCTGCTCCGGCCGGTGCTGCGTCGTGTCGCGCCGCTCGCCGGCAAGCTGCGCCGACGCTGACGCAGGCCCTCCCCGAGGGCCGCACCGCGCCTCCCCGGCGCCTGCCGCCGCGCCTCCTGGACGCCCTCTGGGAGGGGGCCCGGGGCGGGGAATGCCCCGCCGCTAGGATGCGTTTGATCAGACGGTCGAGGGAGACAGCAGGGGCCTCGCGGCTCCGACGGTTCGATCCCACCCCATCCAGAACGTTCCTCGAGGAAGGTGCTCATGCGCCAGATCATCATCATCGGCTCCGGCCCCGCCGGCTACACGGCCGGCATCTACGCGGCCCGTGCCGGTCTCGAGCCCCTCATCGTCGCCAGCTCCGTCGAGGCGGGCGGTGAGCTCATGAAGACCACTGAGGTCGAGAACTTCCCCGGGTTCCCCGACGGCATCCAGGGCCCCGAGCTCATGTTCAAGCTGCAGGAGCAGGCCGAGAAGTTCGGCGCCAAGGTGCTGCTCGACGACGTCACCAGCGTCGACCTGACCGGTGACGTCAAGAAGGTCACGCTCGGCAGCGGCGCCGTCGAGGAGGCCGTCTCGGTGATCTTCGCGACGGGCAGCGCCTACCGCAAGCTCGGCCTCGCCGACGAGGAGCGCCTGAGCGGCCGCGGCGTCAGCTGGTGCGCCACGTGCGACGGCTTCTTCTTCAAGCAGAAGGAGATCGCGGTCGTCGGCGGCGGCGACTCCGCGATGGAGGAGGCGACCTTCCTCACGCGCTTCGCGAGCAAGGTCTACGTCATCCACCGCTCCGAGTCGCTGCGCGCCTCGAAGATCATGCAGCAGCGTGCCCTCGACAACCCGAAGATCGAGTTCCTGTTCAACAAGCAGGTCACGGCCATCCTCGGCGGCGAGAAGGCCACCGGCGTGCAGCTCACCGACACCGTCGAGGGCGGCACCAGCGAGCTCGAGCTCGACGGCCTGTTCATCGCGATCGGCAACGACCCGCGCGTGCACCTCGTGCACGGCCAGCTCGACCTGACCAGCGACGGCACCATCGCCGTCGAGGGCCGCAGCTCGAAGACGAACCTGCGCGGCGTTTTCGCCGCGGGCGACGTCATCGACGCGACGTACCGCCAGGCGGCCACCGCCGCCGGGTCGGGCGTCGTCGCCGCGCTCGACGCCGAGCACTTCCTCGCCAGCCTCGACCAGACGTTTCTAGCCGAGCACACCGACGGCGCCGCCGAGGGCATCGACACGGCCGAGTCCGTGGCCGTCTGACCCTCGCGCTCCCCCTGAACCACACGACGAAAGGAACCACCATGAGCACCGCCAAGGCAGTCACCGACGCGTCCTTCGAGGCCGACGTCCTCAAGTCCGACAAGACGATCCTGGTCGACTTCTGGGCCGAGTGGTGCGGCCCGTGCCGCGCGGTCTCGCCCATCCTCGACCAGATCGCGGCCGAGAACTCGGGCAAGATCGAGATCGTCAAGCTCAACGTCGACGACAACCCGCAGACCGCCATGCAGTACCAGATCACGTCGATCCCGGCGATGAAGGTCTACCAGGGCGGCCAGGTCGTCAAGACCGTCATCGGCGCCAAGCCCAAGCCGGCCCTCGAGGCCGACCTGGCGGAGTTCCTCGCGTAGTCGACACCCTCGACAGCACCCCGAGAGCCCGCCCAGCACACCCGCTGGGCGGGCTCTCGCCGTACCCGGCGGCCTCCGGGCATATCCTGAACCGCACCACCCCCGACAGACAGGGACGCAGATGACGAACAAGGGCACCAACCTCGACCCGTGGTACGACTCGTACGCCGACCGTACGGCCGGCCTGAGCGCCTCCGAGGTCCGAGCCCTGTTCGCCGTCGCCAGCCGCCCCGAGGTGGTCTCCCTGGCCGGCGGCATGCCCTTCGTCTCCGCGCTGCCCCGTGAACTCGTCACCGGCGCCATCGACCGCGTCATGTCGCAGAACGGCGGGGCCATGGCCCTGCAGTACGGCTCCGGCCAGGGCACCCCGGCGATCCGCGAGCACATCATGCAGATCATGGCGATGGAGGGCATCCGCGGCAGCGCCGACGACGTCGTCGTGACGACCGGCTCGCAGCAGGCGCTCGACCTCGTCACGCGGCTCTTCGTCAACCCGGGCGACGTCGTGCTCGCCGAGTCGCCGAGCTACGTGGGCGCCCTGGGCGTCTTCAAGGCCTACCAGGCCGACGTCGCGCACGTGGCGACCGACTCGGAGGGCCTCGTGCCGGAGGCGCTGCGGGAGACGATCGCGGCGGTGCGGTCCCAGGGGCGCACCATCAAGTTCCTCTACACGATCCCGAACTTCCACAACCCGGCGGGCGTCACGCTCACCTGGGCGCGGCGGCTCGAGATCCTCGAGATCTGCCGCGACGCCGGCATCCTCGTGCTGGAGGACAACCCCTACGGCCTCCTGTACTTCGACCAGCCGGCGCCCCAGGCGATGCGCTCGGTCGACGACGAGGGCGTCATCTACCTCGGGTCGTTCTCCAAGACCCTCGCGCCCGGCTTCCGGGTGGGCTGGGCGCTCGCGCCGCACGCCATCCGCGAGAAGCTCATCCTCGCCAACGAGTCGGCGACGCTCTCGCCCAACTCGTTCGGGCAGTTCGTCATCACGGAGTACCTCGACCAGGCCGACTGGAAGGCCCAGATCGAGACCTTCCGCGGTCTCTACCGGGAGCGTCGCGACGCCATGCTCTCGGCCCTGGGGGAGTACCTCCCACAGCTCAGCTGGACGGAGCCCGACGGCGGCTTCTTCGTGTGGGTCACCCTGCCCGAGCAGCTCGACTCGAAGGCCATGCTGCCCCGGGCGGTCAAGGAGCTCGTCGCGTACACGCCCGGCACGGCGTTCTTCGCCGACGGGGGCGGTCGACAGAACATCCGCCTCTCGTTCTGCTACCCGACGCCCGAGGCGATCCGCACGGGCGTGGCCCGGCTCGCCACCGTGGTGAACGGCGAGCTCGACCTGCTCGCGACGTTCTCGTCGGCCTCCCTCGGGGCACCCTCGGTGCTGCGGCAGGGCGTCACGATGCCACCGCCGAACATGTCTTGACCAGCACTTTCATCAGTAGCGGGTGGACGATCGGGACACTCAGGGCACGACTCGAGTCCGAACGCCTCCACGGTGTCCGCCAGGCCCTCACGCCACCACGCCACGACGCCCTCACGTACGACCCCAGGGGAGAACCCATGACCACCAGCGCCATCCACACCGTGACCGTGCTCGCCGGCGGCATCTCGCACGAGCGCGACGTGAGCCTGAGATCGGGGAGGCGCGTGGTCGACAGCCTCGTCGCCAACGGCATCGAGGTGGAGCTCCGTGACCCCGACGCCTCCCTGCTCGCACACCTGACGTCTGACCGCCCCGACGTGATCTGGCCGGCCCTGCACGGGGCCTCCGGTGAGGACGGCGCCCTCCGCGGCCTCCTCGAAGCCCTCGACATCCCGTTCGTCGGCAGCACCTCGGCCGCCGCGCGCCTCGCCTGGGACAAGCCGACCGCCAAGGAGCTCGCCCGTCGGGTCGGGGTCAGGACCCCTCGTGGCATCACCCTCTCGCACGACGCCTTCCGGGAGCTCGGCGCGGCCGGCGTGCTGGCCGCCATCGCGGAGGAGCACCCCGTCCCGGTCGTCGTGAAGCCCGCCCGCGGCGGCTCGGCACAGGGGGTCACCGTCGTCGACGAGCCCGGCGGGCTCCCCCGTGCGATGGTCGACGCGTACACCTACTGCGACGACGTGATCGTCGAGCAGAAGATCACCGGCACCGAGATCGCCGTGGGCGTCATCGACACCGGCGACGGGCCCCTCGCACTCCCCGCCGTGGAGATCGTGCCCCGATCAGGGACGTACGGGTTCGAGGCGCGCTACAACGCGGGGGAGACGACGTTCTACACGCCGGCGCGGCTGGACGCAGCAGCGGGGGAGGCGGCCGCTGCGGCAGCCGTCGCGGTCCACGAAGCACTGGGCCTGCGCCACCTCTCCCGGGTCGACCTCATCGTCGACGCGGCGGGCACCCCGTGGTTCCTCGAGGTCAACGTCCTGCCCGGCCTCACCGAGACGTCGCTCGTGCCCATGGCCCTCGACGCAGCAGGCTACGAGCTCGGCCTCGTCTACGCGGCCCTGGCGGAGAAGGCCGTCCGCGACCACGACTGACCCTCAAGACGTGCAACGGCTCGCCTCTCTCATCGGAAGCGGGCCGTTTCACGTGGAACACGGGGGTACCGGCCTCGCCGTGTCGAGCCCCCTCGTCGACGTGCCCGGGATCGATGGTGTCGACCGCACATCGAGGTGCCCAGGAATGAAGCTCAACCCGACGTGGGGATGGTGTCCGGCCCACCTGCGTTCGGGCGTTGTAAACACGGCCCGTTGATCTCCTCTCCTGGGCATGTCGATTGCCGAACTGCCCGGGAGGCGGATGCAACAAAGCGAGCGCTGGGCATGCCATCATGGGCCCGCCCTACGTGCTCGCTTGATCGTGAGCCAGGGACGAGAGCCGCGCATCCGCGCTTCACCTTACGATCTAGGGAAATGCTGACCCGAGGGCCACACGGGAATGTTTCCCTCCCTCGCCGACGCGAGCATCGCTCCCACGCTGCGGCACCTCGGACACCGCCCGCCCCGACAACGCAGGTGCACGGTCAGCCGCGCCATGGTACCCGCGGATAAGACCGCTGCAACGAGCCCGTCCACCACGGCCGCACAGGTGAGACGGACAGGTGGGGAGCGACGATGGCTAGACCGCCCAGAGACCGGATCCCTATCCGTTTCACGTGAAACAACACAGAGCAGTCCCGCGTTCCAGGAGCAACACCACACACGCACCCCAAGGGACGGTCACCTATCAGCACATCACAACTTGTACCTAGACCGGTCCAGTCGCTACGACGCCGTTCCACGTGAAACGCCCCTCTCCTTGAGAGGGGCGTTCACACAGCTCGGGAGCTTCTACTCCTGCGCGAAGGGATCCTGTCCCAAGGCGGCCAAGATGCGGTTCAGGTCCTGCATGGACGCGAAGTCGATGGAGATCGACCCCTTCCGAGCACCCAGTCGCACCTTCACCTTCGTGTCCAGTGCGTCACCGAGGTTCTCCGCCACTTCGTCGAGATGGGCCTGGTGCTTGCCGACCGCAGCGCGCGTGGAGCGGGGCTTGCTGCTGCCACCCGCCGCGATCGCCTCCGCTGCCCGCACGGAGAGGTCCTCGTTGACGATCTTGTCCGCCAGGCGCTCCATCAACAGCGAGTCACCCGTCGACAGGATCGCTCGTGCATGCCCGGCCGAGAGCACGCCCGACGCGACTCGACGCTGGACGGAGGCCGGCAGGCGGAGCAGGCGCAGGGTGTTGCTGATCTGCGGTCGGCTCCGGCCGATGCGGTTCGCCAGCTCGTCCTGGGTGATGCCGAAGTCAGCGAGAAGTTGCTGATAAGCGGATGCTTCCTCGAGCGGGTTGAGCTCCGCGCGGTGGAGGTTCTCGAGGAGAGCGTCCCGCAGCATCGACTCGTCAGCGGTGTCCTTGACGATCGCGGGGATGGTCGCCAGCCCGAGCTGCTTCGTTGCTCGGAGCCTGCGCTCGCCCATGACGAGCTCGTACTGCACGTCCGTCGTCTCGCGGGACGTGCCCTTGCCCTTCCCGCGGGGTGCCGCAGGCAGAGGCCGGACGACGATGGGCTGGAGGACGCCCACCTCGCGGATGCTCGTGACCAGCTCCGCCAGCTCCTCCTCGCGGAACTCCGTGCGGGGCTGCTGGGCGTTGGGCAGGATGTCGAGTGGGTTCAGGTTCGCCAGACGAGCGCCGGGGACGGCGACGAGCTCCTCCGCCGTCTGCTGCGCGGTCGGGAAGAAGACGTCGACGGGCCGGTCCTGTGACTCGTCGGCGACGGGGATGAGGGCGCCGATGCCACGGCCGAGCCCTGTTCTCTTGGTTGCCACTACTGGGGTGCTCCTCGGCGCGCTAGTTCGGCTGCCGCCTCGAGGTACGAGATGGAGCCCGGTGAGTTGGTGTCGTAGCTGATGACGGTCTGCCCGTAACCGGGCGCCTCGCTGATGCGGACGGAGCGGGGGATGAGCGTCTGCAGGGCCTCCGCGGGGAAGTGCTGGCGCACGTCGGCGACGACCTGCTGCGCGAGGTTCGTCCTGCCGTCGTACATCGTCAGCAGGATGCTGGAGACCTTCAGCGTCGGGTTGAGGTGCTTCTCGATCAGCTGGATGTTGCGGAGGAGCTGACTCAGGCCCTCCAGCGCGTAGTACTCGCACTGGATGGGGATGAGCACCTCGCTCGCAGCGACGAAGGCGTTGATGGTGAGCAGGCCCAACGACGGCGGGCAGTCGATGAAGACGTAGTCGAAGCGTTCACCAGCCGCTTCGGTCTCTTCGAGGTACGTGTCGAGAGCCCGACGCAGCCGCTGCTCGCGGGCGACCAGCGAGACGAGCTCGATCTCCGCACCGGCGAGGTGGATGGTGGCGGGGATGCAGTACAGCGCCTCGAACTCCGGGGTCTTCTGGACGACGTCGGCGACGTCTCCCTCGCCGACGATCACGTCGTAGACGCTGGGCGTCTCTGCCCGGTGCTCGACTCCCAGAGCTGTCGAGGCGTTGCCCTGCGGGTCCAGGTCGATGACGAGCACGCGCGCGCCGCTGCGGGCCAGCGCCGCCGCCAGGTTGACGGTCGTCGTGGTCTTGCCGACCCCGCCCTTCTGGTTGGAGACCGTCAGGACCCTGGTCTTCGCCGGCGCCGGGAGCGGCTCCTTGGAGAGCGCCCGCTTCCGTCGGTTGAGGTCAGCGAGCTCCCGGGCGAGGGGAGTGCTGTTGTCGAACTCCGTGGAGGAACTCACCGATCTGATCTCCTGCTCGCCATGTTTCACGTGGAACGGTGGTCGACTCGAGACGGTCGACGCCTCCGGTCGCGGGTGGGAACAGCGACTCGTGTCGGCCCCTGATCGACCAGCACTGCTGACGACCACGGTCAACTCTAGCTCGTGGAGACCCCTCGACGGAGGTCCAGGGCGGGGTGTCCCCAGGGTCCAGCACAGCCTCCACAGGGGAGGCGTCGCGTGGCCGATCATGCCTGTGGACGAGTTTCTACACAGGCTCGCCAACATGTTGGTAACTGCCTCGGCCGGAACCACCGCTCACCGGCCCCGCCACCGCGCGTGCCCGACTAACGGCTGATCAGGACGGCTTTGACGATGCACCTAAGAACAGAAGCGGCCACAAGAGCAGCTCCGCTGATCCACGGGAACGGGCTCGCAGCGATCGACCTCGTTCGCGCTCAGATCGCCTCCTGTGGAGACGGCCCCGACCGTCAGTCGAGGGTCGCGCGGAAGACGCGGGTGACCTCGGCCGGGTCGACCAGGCCGACGCCCAGTTCGAGCACCTCCACGTCGACGAGGTGAGCCTTGGCGATGGCCTTCCGGGCCGCGTCCATCTCCTGCTGCACGCGTGCCCCCTTCATCAGGAGCAGCTGGCCGCCGGTCTTGACGAGCGGTGCGGTGAGCGGGATGAGCTTCGACAGCGCCGACACGGCGCGCGCCGTGACCTGGTCGAGCCACCCGTCGAGCTCGACCTCCTCGGCGCGGGCGCGGACGACCTCCACGTTCGTGAGCTCCATGCGCTCCGCCTCGGCGATCAGCCAGTCGACCCGGCGCTCCATCGGCTCGATCAGCACGAGCGTCGCGTCCGGCCGGGCCGCGGCCAGGACGAGACCGGGCAGGCCGGCACCCGAGCCGACGTCGCCGACCCGACCGGCCGTGAGCAGCGGCGCGACGAGGCCCGAGTTGACGACGTGCCGAGTCCACAGCCGCGGCAGCTCCAGCGGCCCGATCAGGCCGAGCTCCTCGCCGTACTGAGCGAGGTCGGCCGTGTAGCGACGGACCACCTCGAGGCGGTCGCCGAAGATCTCGGCGGCGACGGCGGGTTCGGTCTCGAGCTCGGCGGTGTCGGTCATGGCGTCAGCAGGTCATCCGGTCGGGTGGAGCAGGGAGGTCGGGTCGCCGGGCGGGGCGTCGGCGCAGCGCGGCTAGGCGCGCGTGATGACCGTGTGGCGGTCGCGGCCTTCGCCCTCGGACTCCGAGGTGAAGCCGCGGGCCGCGACGATGTCGTGGACGAGCTTGCGCTCGTACGACGACATGGGCGGCAGCGAGGCCGCCGCGGCGCCCTCCTCGATCTTCTCGACGGCGCGGTCGACCATGGCGCCGAGCTCCTGCTCGCGCGTCGCGCGCGAGCCGCCGATGTCGAGGATGAGGCGCGAGAAATCACCGGTCTTCGCCTGCACGGCGATGCGGGTGAGCTCCTGCAGGGCGTTGACCGTGTCGGGCTTGGAGAGCAGGCGCAGCGACCCCTCGCCCCCGCTCGAGTCGATGGAGATGTACGACCGACCGGCACGGACCTCGATGTCGATGTCGCCGTCGAAGTCGCAGATGTCGAGGAGCTCCTCGATGTAGTCGGCGGCGATCTCGCCCTCGTCGATGATCGACTGGGCGGACGGCGCCGGCGAGGCCGCGGCAGCGTCGCCGACGGGCTCACGCCGGGCCGGGGGCCCGGGGACGGCGTCGACGGCGGGAGCAGGGGAGGCGACCGGTGCGTCGGTCTCGACCCGCGCCTCCGGCGTGGCCTCGGGGGCGACCTCGTGGTCGGCGCTCGTGCTGTCGATGTCGTTCATGTCGGTCGTCTCTCCGGGTCGGTCGGGATCACGGCGGGGCAGGTGCTGCGGCGCTGCAGGGCGGAGGGTCGGCCCGGGGGAGGGCCGACGCGCTACTTCTTGGCGCCGTTCTGCTTCTTGGAGCGGTTCTTGCCGACGGGCTGCACGCGCTGGGTCGGCTTGGGCACGGCGGGGGCCGGCTCGATCTCGGTGACCGTGATGTCGCCGAGCGAGAGGCCCTTGCGCTGGGCCTTCTTGGCCAGGCGCTCCTCACGGGCCAGGGCGGCCTCGCTGCCGGGCGTCGGCATGTTGCGGATGACGAGGAACTGCTGGGCCATGGTCCAGATGTTCGAGGTCAGCCAGTAGAACATCACGCCGAGGGGGAAGGAGAGGCCCGAGAAGACGAAGACGAGGGGGAGGAAGTAGAGCAGCATGCGCTGCTGCTTGAACATGGGGCTCGCCTTGGTCTCGGGCGACATGTTCTTCGAGACGATCTGCAGCTGGGTGATGAACTGCGACGCGGTCATGACGACGACCATCGCGCCGGCGAGGAGGCGGACCTCCCACGTGGTGGCGCCGAGGAAGGTCTCCTTCAGCGGAGCGCCCCACAGGGTCGACTCGCCGAACGACGTCGAGAGGGCCTGGTTGAGCAGGCCGATGCCCACCTTGTCTTGCTGGGCGTTGTGCAGCACCGAGTACAGGCTGAAGAAGATCGGCATCTGGATCAGCAGGGGGAGGCAGGAGCTCAGCGGGTTGGTTCCGGTCTCCTTGTAGAGCGCCATCGTCTCGCGCGACATGGCCTCGCGGCTGAACTGGTCGCGCTTGCCCTTGTACTTGTCCTGGATCTTCTTCAGGCGCGGGGCGATCTCCATCATCCGACGCTGGCTCTTGATCTGCCGGACGAAGATCGGGATGAGGCAGGCACGGACGACGAGGACGAGGCCGACGATGGAGAGCACCCAGGTGCTGCCCCAGTCGGTGCCCATGCCGGCACCCGTGAGGATGGTGTGGAAGCTGACGAGGATCGCTTCGACGATCCACTTCAGCGGCCAGAGAACGGTACCGAGGAGGTCCATGGTGGCGGGTCAGCCCTTCCAGTGGGTCTGCGCGTGGAGGCGCGGGGGAGTCTGCGGGGCGGAGCCGGCCCGTCGAGGGACCACGAACCCGAAGGCGGTGAGGGAGTGCTTCTGCCGACGGGGCTCCGGGACGTCGTCGACGCCCCCTGCCGACCAGGGGTTGCAACGACCGATGCGCCACGTGCCGAGGGCGACCCCCCGGACGACGCCGTGCTGCTGGATCGCCTCGAGGGCGTACCGCGAGCACGACGGGTGGTACCGGCAGACGTCTCCGTACAGAGGAGAGACCACGGCGCGGTAGGCGCGGAGGATCACGACGCAGACGTTGCGCGGCAGGAGAGCCACGAACTGCAGTGCACCGGTCATGACCTCACGCTCTCGTCGACGACCCCCGAGATGTCCGTGAGCAGGGTAGACCACGGAACGTCGAGACTGCCTGGCAAGGCGCGGATGACCACGTCGGTGCCCGGGCTCATCGCCGGGAGCAGCTCGTGGCACACGTGCTTGAGCCGCCGTCGGACGGTGTTCCGCGCCACGGCGTTGCCGACCGTCTTGGCCACGATGAAGCCGAACCGGATCGCGTCGTCGTCTCGACGGCGCCGCACGTAGACGACCGAGTGCGCCGTGCCCGACTTGCGGCCACGGCGCACTGTGTTGCGGTAGTCGTCTGCGCGGACGATCCGGTTGGCGCGGGCCAACAAGGACTAGCTACGCGGAGAGCTCGGTGCGGCCCTTGCCACGACGAGCGGCCAGGATCGCGCGGCCGGCGCGGGTGCGCATGCGGGCACGGAAGCCGTGCTTCTTGGCGCGGCGACGGTTGTTCGGCTGGAACGTTCTCTTGCTCATGGTGTTCTCTCCGTGGGGGAAGCGGACCTGGCCTGCTGCCGTGTCCGAAGAAGTCTTGTCACAGCCCAATCGGCTGAAATCAACTGATTAAAAGTACGCGGCATCCGCGCTGCGGTCAAACGACCGGGCTCCCGGCATTTGTCCACACTGTTGAGAACTTCGATTGCGGGGGTCATACTCATCCGAACTAAGGTGGGTACCTCCTGCTCCAGATCCCTGTAACCACGGGGAATCCGCGGCTCTCCCGGCTCAGACGACGATCGTCCACCGGTGGAGAAAGCTGTGCATAACTTGGTGCAGGAGAGATCCTCGTGCGGGCCCGACCGGGCCCTGCCGAACGACAGCCGGGGCCCCCTCGCGCACCCGACAGGAAGTGATGACCCGTGGCGAACACCGTCGATCCGGTCCAGGACCTCTGGCGGTCCGTCCTCGCCACCCTCACCACCGACGACCGGATCACCCCCCAGCTCCACGGCTTCATCAGCCTGGTCGAGCCGAAGGGAGTGCTCGGCGGCACCCTCTACCTCGAGGTGCCCAACGACCTGACCCGCGGGATGCTCGAGCAGCGCATCCGCACCCCCCTGCTCGAGTCCATCGCCGCCCTGGGCGACGCCTCCGTGGCGAGCTTCGCCATCACGGTGAACCCCGACATCACGCCCGACACCCTGACGCAGCAGCCCGAGGAGTCGGAGCCCGTCCACTACATCGAGGCGCCGTTCGTCCCCACCCCGGTCGAGTCGCCCTCGTCGGGCAAGCGGAACGACTCGCGCCTGAACCCGAAGTACAGCTTCGACAACTTCGTGATCGGCGCGTCGAACCGGTTCGCCCACGCGGCCGCGGTCGCCGTGGCCGAGGCGCCGGCGAAGGCGTACAACCCCCTCTTCATCTACGGCTCGTCCGGGCTGGGCAAGACGCACCTCCTCCACGCCATCGGCCACTACGCCGAGACGATGTACCCGGGCATCCGGGTCCGCTACGTGAGCAGCGAGGAGTTCACGAACGACTTCATCAACTCGATCGCCAACAACCGCTCGAACCTCTTCCAGCAGCGGTACCGCGAGATCGACATCCTCCTGATCGACGACATCCAGTTCCTGCAGGGGAAGGACTCCACGCAGGAGGCCTTCTTCCACACCTTCAACACCCTGCACGACCACGACAAGCAGCTGGTCATCACGAGCGACCTGCCCCCGAAGCACCTCACCGGGTTCGAGGACCGCATGCGGTCGCGCTTCGAGTGGGGCCTGATCACCGACGTGCAGGCGCCCGACCTCGAGACCCGCATCGCGATCCTCCGCAAGAAGGCGCAGAGCGAGAAGCTCCAGATCCGCGACGAGGTGCTCGAGTTCATCGCCACGAAGGTGTCGAGCAACATCCGCGAGCTCGAGGGCACCCTGATCAGGGTCACGGCCTTCGCCAGCCTGAACCGGACGGCGGTCGACCTCTCGCTCGTGCAGACAGTGCTCAAGGACTTGATCACCCTCGACGAGGACAACGTCATCGCGCCGGTCGACATCATCAACCACACCGCGGACTACTTCAAGCTCTCGGTCGACGACCTCTACGGGTCGTCCCGCTCGCAGGCGATCGCGACCGCTCGGCAGATCGCGATGTACCTCTGCCGCGAGCTGACGAGCCTCTCCCTGCCGAAGATCGGCCAGCTCTTCGGCAACCGCGACCACACGACCGTCATGTACGCGAACAAGAAGATCAGCGAGCTCATGAAGGAGCGGCGCTCGATCTACAACCAGGTGACCGAGCTCACGAGCCGGATCAAGCAGGACACCCGCTACAAGTAGGGGAGTCGAGGCCGCTGCTGCGCGCCTCCCCGACGGACCGCCCCGACGGGCGTCGACCTCGTGTCGGCGCCCGTTCGTCGTCCCGTGGGCCGGTGGGAGGCGCCCCGCGCCACGCCAGGACCGGGGACGATCCCACAGTGTGGATAACCTGTGGAAACTCGTGGACAACTCGGGGGCCCGTTGTGGGGAGATCGCCTCGCCCTGTGGGAACAGCCTCGGGACGTAGGGGCGGACACCCTCGGGTCCCCCTCCGACTTCCACACTCCGTGCACAAGTCACAAACGTGTAGTTCCCTCTGGCTGCGGGGTTTTAAACAGGTTATCCACACTGTGCACAACGGTTAAGACTGTTAATCCTGGATTACAAGAAATTGATCGAGAGACAACCTTGTGGACAGCGGGCCGCCCTCCGGAGCCCCGGGGCCACCCGCCTCATCGCTGTGGCAGTATTGGCGGGCAATCCACCGGTGCGTAGTCGAACAGGGGTCCCCGCGTGAAGTTCCAGGTCAACCGTGACGTCTTCAGCGATGCCGTCTCGTTCGCGGTGAAGCTCCTCCCGCAGCGCACGACGCTCCCGATCCTCAGCGGAGTCCTGATCGAGGCCGACGCCGACGGGCTCACGCTCTCGTCGTTCGACTACGAGGTCTCCGCCCAGACGAGCATCGCGGCGGAGGTCGACGAGCCGGGCACGATCCTCGTCTCGGGCCGCCTCCTCGCCGACATCGCGAGCCGGCTCCCCAACGCCCCGGTCACCTTCGCCACCGACGAGAACCGCATCGCCGTCAGCTGCGGCTCCGCCAACTTCTCGCTGCTGAGCATGCCCGTCGAGGAGTACCCGACGCTGCCCACCGTCGGTGCGCAGTCCGGCGTCGTCCCCGGTGACGCCTTCTCGCTCGCGATCTCGCAGGTCGCCGTCGCCGCGTCCCGCGACGACGTCACCCCGGTCATCACCGGCGTGCAGCTCGAGGTCTCCGAGAACTCGCTCTCGCTCGTGGCCACCGACCGCTACCGCGTCGCCGTCCGCGGCATCGAGTTCGACGCCGGCACGACCGGCGGCGCCGAGACGACCACCGCGCTCGTCCCGGCCCGCACCCTCCAGGAGGTCGGCAAGACCTTCGGCAGCGCCACGACCGTCGCCGTCTCGATCACCGGCAGCGACGACCGCGAGCTGATCGCCTTCCAGGCGGGCGACAAGACCGTCACCTCGCTGCTGATCAAGGGCAACTTCCCCCCGGTCAAGCGGCTCTTCCCCGAGACCGTCGAGAACTACGCCGTGATCAACACGGCCGAGCTCGTCGAGTCCGTCCGCCGCGTCTCGCTCGTGCTCGAGCGCGAGGCGGCCCTCAGGTTCACGTTCACGATCGACGGGCTCACGCTCGAGGCCATCGGCAGTGAGCAGGCGCAGGCATCAGAGTCGATCGACGCGTTGTTGACGGGGGAGGACACGGTGGTCTCGTTGAAGCCGCAGTTCCTCCTCGACGGCCTCGGAGCGGTCCACTCCGAGTTCGTGCGGATCTCCTTCACCAAGACGGAGAACCCGAACAAGCCCGGTCCCGTGCTGATCACCAGTCAGTCCTCGAGGGACCAGGCCGGTGCTGACAGCTACAAGTACCTGCTGCAGCCCAACCTCCTCCTGCGCTGACGCGCACCACGACGAAGGCGCTCAGACGGCGCCTCCACTGAACGAAGGAATCTCATGCACATCGGCCTCGTCGGTCTCGGCAAAATGGGCAACAACATGCGCGCTCGCCTGCGCAACGCGGGCATCGAGGTCACCGGCTACGACGCCAACCCCGCCGTCTCCGACGTCGCGGACCTCGGCGCCCTCGCCGCGGCTCTGCCGTCGCCCCGCCTCGTCTGGGTGATGGTGCCGCACGGCAAGATCACCGACGCGGTCATCAAGGACCTCGGCGAGGTGCTCGAGCCCGGTGACCTGGTCATCGACGGCGGCAACTCGAAGTGGCTCGACGACGAGGTGCACGCGACCCTCCTCGACGCCAAGGGCATCCGCTACATGGACGCCGGCGTCTCGGGCGGCGTCTGGGGCCTCGAGAACGGCTACGGCCTGATGGTCGGCGGCGACGCCGCCGACGTCGAGCGCGCCATGCCCGTCTTCGACGCGCTGCGCCCCGAGGGCCCCCGCGCCGAGGGCTTCAGCCACGCCGGCGGCGTCGGCGCGGGCCACTACGCGAAGATGGTCCACAACGGCATCGAGTACGCGATCATGCAGGCGTACGGCGAGGGCTACGAGCTCCTCGAGGCCAAGGGCCTCGTCGAGGACGTCCCCGCGGTCTTCAAGGCGTGGCAGCGCGGCACGGTCGTCCGCTCCTGGCTGCTCGAGCTCATGGTGCTGGCCCTCGAGGCCGACCCGAAGCTCGAGGCGCTGTCGGGCTACGTCGAAGACAGCGGAGAGGGTCGCTGGACCCTCGAGGAGGGCATCGCCCACGCCGTCCCGATGCCCGCGCTGAGCGCCTCGATCTTCGCGCGCTTCGTGTCGCGCCAGGGCGAGGGCTCGCCGACCATGAAGGCCGTGGCTGCCCTGCGCAACCAGTTCGGCGGCCACGCGGTCAAGAAGGCCTAGTCGCCTCACCGGCCCGCGTGCGAGTACTGCATCTCAGCCTGACCGACTTCCGGAACTACGCGTCCGCAGAAGTCGCGCTCGCGCGCGGGCCCAACCTCTTCGTCGGCAGCAACGGCCAGGGCAAGACGAACCTGGTCGAGTCGCTCGGCTACCTGGCGAGCCTCGGCTCGCACCGGGTGTCGTCCGACGCCGCGCTGATCCGGCAGGGCACCGACTCGGCCATCGTGCGGGCCCGCCTCGAGGCGGGCGACCGCGAGCTGCTCGCCGAGGTCCAGATCAACCGGTCGTCGCCCAACCGGGCGCAGGTCAACCGCGGGGCGATCAAGCCCCGCGAGCTGCCGCGCTACTTCACCAGCGTCCTCTTCGCGCCGGAGGACCTCGCGCTCGTCCGCGGCGAGCCCTCGGGCCGCCGCCGCTTCCTCGACGAGCTGCTCGTGACCCGCTCGCCGCGCCTCGCGGGCGTCCAGGCCGACTACGAGCGGGTGCTCAAGCAGCGCAACACGCTCCTGAAGTCGGCCCGCGCCTCCGGCGTCAAGCCGAACCAGCTCGGCACGCTCGACATCTGGGACGAACGGCTCGTCGCGCTCGGCAGCGAGATCGTCGTCGCCCGAGACCAGCTCGTCGCCGACCTCGCCCCCGAGGTCGCCCGGTCGTACGCCGCCGTCGCCGGCGAGGACCACGCCGCGCGGCTCTCGACCGTCCTCAGCATCCGGGGCTCCGTGCCCGACGACGAGACCACCGCGGCGGAGGCGCCGAGCGAGTCGATCCCCCCGGCGGAGGTCCCCGAGGTCTTCCGCCAGGCGCTCGCGCGGGTGCGGCCCTCCGAGCTCGACCGCGGCCTCACCCTCGTCGGCCCGCACCGCGACGACCTCTTCCTCTCGCTCAACGCGCTGCCGGCCCGCGGGTACGCCAGCCACGGGGAGTCGTGGTCGTTCGCCCTCGCGTTGAAGCTCGCGTCGGCCGCGGTCATCCGCACCGACTCCGCGACGGGCGACCCGGTGATCGTGCTCGACGACGTGTTCGCCGAGCTCGACGGGTCACGGCGCGAGCGCCTCGCCGACGCCGTCGCCGACTACGAGCAGGTGCTCATCACCGCCGCGGTCGAGGGCGACGTGCCCGCCCGGCTCAAGGCACACACCGTGCGCATCGCGAAGGGCACGATCGTCGAGCAGCCCGAGCCGGTCAGCGAGGCGGCGACGCCGGTCGAGGCGGCGGCGCCGGTGGAGGCGGCCGGGCCGGTCGACGAGGCGGCGACCCCGTGAGCGACGACGCGACCACCCCGGCCGCGGAGCCGGCCCCGGCGGCCGAGCCCGCGCCTCCCCGGGGCGACAACGAGGCGCAGCGCGTGTACCTCCGCTTCCGGCGCGTCTTCGGCGACCCGAACGGGCGCTCGCGCGACGGCCGTCGCCGCAAGGCCATCAAGCTCGGCTCGCCGAGCCAGCCGTTCGGCACGGGCCGGGAGCCCCGCGGCATCGCCGACGTGCTCGCCACGGTCACGACCGAGATGGGCTGGAGCTCGCCGCTGGCGCAGTCCGAGCTGATGACCGCGTGGCCCGACATGGTCGGCGAGGAGCTCGCCGCGCACTCCGACCCGGTGTCGATCGACGACGGCACGCTGACCGTGCAGTGCGACTCCACGGCGTGGGCGACGCAGCTGCGGCTCATGCGCGGGACGGTCACGACGACCATCGTCCAGAGGTACCCCGACGCGGGGATCCAGTCGGTGCGTTTCCTGGCACCCAACGCCCCGTCCTGGAAACGCGGCCCCAGATCGGTTCCAGGGCGTGGTCCTCGCGATACTTACGGCTAGGGAGGGTGAATCGTCCAACCGGCTCGTGAAAATCCGTCTGTGGGCGGATCTCGCCCTACGGGGGACACGCCTGCGGTAGACTCTGAGGGTCGTCTGACCGCTCTGCGCGCCCGCGTGTCGCAGCGGGGCGACACCCCTCGTCCCGTCCGGCAGGAGCCCCCACGCACATGTCACCGAACCCCACCGACGCCCAGCCCGACGACTCCTACGGCGCCAGTGCGATCCAGGTTCTCGAGGGCCTCGAGGCCGTGCGCAAGCGGCCCGGCATGTACATCGGCTCGACGGGGCCCCGTGGTCTGCACCACCTGGTCTACGAGATCGTCGACAACTCGGTCGACGAGGCCCTGGCCGGCCACTGCGACCACATCGAGATCACCATGCGCGAAGACGGCGGCGTGCGCGTCGTCGACAACGGCCGCGGCATCCCGGTCGACGTCCACCCGATCGAGGGCCGGTCGACCGTCGAGGTCGTACTCACCGTCCTGCACGCGGGCGGCAAGTTCGGCGGCGGCGGCTACGCCGTCTCGGGCGGCCTGCACGGCGTCGGCAGCTCGGTGGTCAACGCCCTCTCGAGCGAGCTCGACGTCGAGGTCCGCCGTCAGGGCAACGTCTACCGCCAGAGCTTCACCGACGGCGTGCCCGTCGCGCCGCTCGCCAAGGGCGAGGCCGACGACACCACCGGCACCACGATCACCTTCTGGCCCAACGCCGAGATCTTCGAGACGGTCGACTTCGACTACGAGACCCTCCGCACCCGGTTCCAGCAGATGGCCTTCCTCAACAAGGGCCTCCGCATCGAGCTCAGCGACGAGCGCGTGCAGGAGGAGGGCGTCGAGGCCCGCCACGACGTCTTCCACTACGAGAAGGGCCTCGTCGACTACGTCGAGTACCTCAACACCGTGAAGAAGGTCGAGACCGTCCACGACGACATCATCGCCTTCGAGCAGGAGGACGTCGAGCGCAAGATCTCGCTCGAGGTCGCCATGCAGTGGAACACCTCCTACCAGGAGAGCGTCCACACCTACGCGAACACGATCAACACGCACGAGGGCGGCACCCACGAAGAGGGCTTCCGCGCCGCGCTCACCACGTTGATCAACCGCTACGCCCGCGAGAAGAACCTGCTCAAGGAGAAGGACGACAACCTGTCGGGCGACGACGTCCGCGAGGGGCTCACCGCCGTCATCTCGATCAAGCTCGGCGAGCCGCAGTTCGAGGGCCAGACGAAGACCAAGCTCGGCAACACCGAGGCCAAGTCGTTCGTGCAGAAGGTCGCCGGCTCGCAGCTCAACGACTGGTTCGACCGCAACCCGAAGCAGGCCGCCGAGATCGTCCGCAAGGGCATCCTGGCCTCGCAGGCCCGCCTCGCCGCCCGCAAGGCGCGCGAGCAGACCCGCCGCAAGGGCGTCCTCGAGTCGAACGGCATGCCCGGCAAGCTCAAGGACTGCCAGAGCAAAGACCCCTCGCTCTCCGAGATCTTCATCGTCGAAGGCGACTCGGCCGGCGGCTCGGCCGTCCAGGGGCGCAACCCCGAGACGCAGGCGATCCTCCCGCTCCGCGGCAAGATCCTCAACGTCGAGAAGGCCCGCCTCGACCGTGCGCTCGGCAACAACGAGGTGCAGGCCATGATCAAGGCGTTCGGCGCCGACATCGGCGAGGACTTCGACCCCGACAAGGCGAGGTACCACAAGATCGTCCTGATGGCCGACGCCGACGTCGACGGCCAGCACATCACGACCCTCCTGCTGACGCTGCTCTTCCGCTACATGCGCCCGCTCATCGACCTCGGCTACGTGTACCTGGCGCAGCCGCCGCTGTTCAAGCTCAAGTGGAGCAACGCGCCGCACGAGTACGTCTACAGCGACGCCGAGCGCGACGCGATGCTCGTGCAGGGCCGCGCCGCCGGCAAGCGCATCCCGAAGGACAACGGGATCCAGCGCTACAAGGGCCTCGGCGAGATGGACTACAAGGAGCTGTGGGAGACGACCATGGACCCGGACACCCGCACCCTCCTCCAGGTCACCCTCGAGGACGCCGCGGCCGCCGACACGATCTTCGACACGCTGATGGGCGAGAACGTCGAGTCGCGCCGTGCCTTCATCCAGCAGAACGCGAAAGACGTGCGCTTCCTCGACATCTGATGCGCGCCTCCGGCTGAGCCGGAGCACGCCCGCGCCCCGCGGAGACGACCGGGGCACACCACGACAGACGGAGAATCATGGCCGACGAGCCGACCCAGACCCCCGAGGGCGACGACGCCGAGGGCACCCCCACCTTCGCCCCGGCGATCAAGCGCGACAGCATCGAGCAGGTCGACCTGCAGCTCGAGATGCAGCGCTCGTACCTCGACTACGCGATGAGCGTCATCGTCGGGCGTGCCCTGCCGGAGGTGCGCGACGGCCTCAAGCCCGTCCACCGCCGCGTGATCTACGCGATGTACGACGGCGGCTACCGCCCCGACCGCGCGTTCTCGAAGTGCTCGCGCGTCGTCGGCGACGTCATGGGCCAGTTCCACCCGCACGGCGACACGGCGATCTACGACGCGCTCGTCCGTCTCGTGCAGCCGTGGAGCCTCCGCTACCCGCTGGCCCTCGGCCAGGGCAACTTCGGCTCGCCCGGCAACGACGGCGCCGCCGCCCCCCGGTACACCGAGACGAAGATGGCCCCGCTCGCCCTCGAGATGGTCCGCGACATCGACGAAGACACCGTCGACTTCCAGGACAACTACGACGGCCGCACGCAGGAGCCCGCGATCCTGCCGAGCCGGTTCCCGAACCTCCTCGTCAACGGCTCCGTCGGCATCGCCGTCGGCATGGCGACGAACATCCCGCCGCACAACCTCCGCGAGGTCGCGGCGGGCGCGCAGTGGTACCTCCAGAACCCCGAGGCCACCCGCGAAGAGCTGCTCGAGGCGCTGATTCAGCGCGTCAAGGGCCCCGACTTCCCGACCGGCGCGCAGATCCTCGGCGTCAAGGGCATCCAGGACGCCTACCGCACGGGCCGCGGCTCGATCACGATGCGCGCGGTCGTCTCGGTGGAGGAGATCCAGGGGCGCACCTGCCTCGTCGTCACCGAGCTGCCGTACCAGGTGAACCCCGACAACCTCGCGATCAAGATCGCCGAGCTCGTCAAGGACGGCCGCATCGGCGGCATCGCCGACATCCGCGACGAGACCTCCGGCCGTACCGGCCAGCGCCTCGTCATCGTGCTCAAGCGCGACGCGGTCGCCAAGGTCGTGCTGAACAACCTCTACAAGCACACCAGCCTGCAGGAGAACTTCGGCGCGAACATGCTCGCCATCGTCGACGGCGTGCCCCGCACGCTGGCGCTCGACGGCTTCATCTCCGCCTGGGTCGACCACCAGATCGAGGTCATCGTCCGTCGGACCCAGTTCCGGCTGAAGAAGGCCGAGGCCGACGCGCACATCCTCCGCGGCTACCTCAAGGCGCTCGACGCCCTCGACGAGGTCATCGCGCTCATCCGCCGCTCGCCCACCGTCGAGGAGGCGCGGGGCGGCCTGATGGAGCTGCTCGACGTCGACGAGATCCAGGCCTCGGCCATCCTCAACCTCCAGCTGCGCCGCCTGGCGGCCCTCGAGCGCCAGAAGATCCAGGACGACGCCGACAAGCTCGAGCGCGAGATCGCCGACTACAAGGACATCCTCGCCAAGCCCGAGCGCCAGCGCAGCATCGTCAGCGACGAGCTGCAGGAGATCACCGACAAGTACGGCGACGACCGCCGCACCGAGATCATGTTCGGCTTCGACGGCGACATGAGCGTCGAGGACCTCATCCCCGAGGAGGAGATGGTCGTCACCATCACCCGCGGTGGGTACGTCAAGCGCACGCGCAGCGACAACTACCGCAGCCAGCACCGCGGCGGCAAGGGAGTCCGCGGCGCCCAGCTCCGCGCCGACGACGTCGTCGACCACTTCTTCGTGACGACGACGCACCACTGGCTGCTCTTCCTCACGAACAAGGGCCGGGTCTACCGCGCCAAGACCTACGAGCTGCAGGAGGCCGGGCGCGACGCCAAGGGCCAGCACGTGGCGAACCTGCTCGCGATGCAGCCCGACGAGTCGATCTCGCAGGTGCTCGACATCCGCGACTACGAGGTGGCGCAGTACCTCGTGCTCGCGACGCGTGACGGCCTGATCAAGAAGACCGCGCTCACCGAGTACGACACGAACCGCACCGGCGGCATCATCGCGATCAACCTCCGTGACGACGACGAGCTCGTCTCGGCGCTGCTCGTCGACGAGAGCGACGACCTGCTGCTGGTGTCCCGTCACGGCATGTCGCTGCGCTTCACCGCGACCAACGACTCCCTCCGCCCGATGGGGCGCTCGACCTCGGGCGTAAAGGGCATGACCTTCCGCGAGGGCGACACCCTCCTGTCGGCGTCGGTCGCCGACGACACGGGCTACGTGTTCGTCGTCACCGAGGGCGGCTACGCGAAGCGCACCGCCGCCGACCAGTACCGCGTGCAGAACCGCGGCGGCCTCGGCATCAAGGTGGCCAAGCTGGCGGAGGCGCGGGGGGACCTCGCCGGCGCCCTCATCGTCGGCGAGGACGACGAGGTGCTCGTCGTGCTCTCGAGCGGCAAGGTGGTACGGTCTGCCGTGGCCGAGGTGCCGGCCAAGGGCCGTGACACCATGGGCGTGGTGTTCGCCCGCTTCGCCGCTGATGACCGCATCATCGCCGTGGCGCGCAACACCGAACGGAATCTCGTGGCACAGTCCGACGAGGCCGTCATCGACGCGGTCGGTGACAACGAAGCTGTGCCCGCCGTGAGCCCCGGCGACGTGATCGACACCGTCGAGAACGCTCCGGAGCCCGCCGTCGAGCCCGCTGACGACAGCACGGAAGAGGAACCGATCAATGAGTAGCGTCGCTGACAGACTCCAGAGCAAGGCCAAGAAGCCCTCCGGCACCAAGCAGGTCCGACTCAAGCTCGTCTACATCGACTTCTGGTCGGTCGTGAAGCTGTCGTTCCTCATCGCGGTGGCCCTCGGCATCATCACGATCGTCGCGACGTTCCTGATCTGGCTGATCCTCAACCAGACCGGCATCTTCAACGACCTCGACACCTTGCTGCGCGACATCCTCGGCGACCAGAACTTCTCCCTTCAGGACACGTTCTCGATCGCCCAGATCATGCTCTTCAGCATCGTCGTCGCCGTCCTGAACGTCGTCGTCGGCACCGTCATCGGCGCCATCGTCGCCGTGCTGTACAACCTGAGCGTCCGCGTCACCGGCGGCCTGCTCGTGGGCTTCACGAACAACTGAACCGGCTCACGGGCCGAGCAGACGCTCGATTCGTGAACTCCGTCGTCGTGCTGTAGGCTTTACGACGGTCCGGGGGCTATAGCTCAGGCGGTTAGAGCGCTTCGCTGATAACGAAGAGGTCACAGGTTCAAGTCCTGTTAGCCCCACTCCCGTGAGAACCACCGACGGGTTCCCCGGCGCGGTTCACTCCGCCGAACGGGGCCTTAGCTCAGTTGGTAGAGCGCCTGCTTTGCAAGCAGGATGTCAGGAGTTCGATTCTCCTAGGCTCCACGAAAAATGGGTCTTTCCCTGCTCGTTCCCCTTCGGGGGAACTCGCGGGGATTTTTCGTTCGTGCTTGTTGGCTGCGCCGCCGCTCCTGCGGCGCAGCGCGCCGCGCGGCCAGCTCCCGAAGGGGGAGGCGCAACGTCGCTTCGCTCGTTGCGGGTGACGTCGCTTCGCTCGTCACCTACGTGGTGACGTCGCTTCGCTCGTCGCCGGGCAACTCGCTTCGCTCGTTGCGGGGGCGGGAGGCGGTGGGGAACGGCTCGCGGTGGCAGCAAAGCGAGAGAGATCCGGGGGACGGGGCCGCGGTAGTGCGGGTGCAGGCGCATCCGCGGGGCGATCTCTCTCGGATTACGAGGTGGGAGGGGACGACGGGGACTCGGGGGCCGGGCTCGGAGGTGCGGGCCAGGGCGGGCGACGTCGCTTCGCTCGTCGACCGGGGGCGGACGTGCGAGAGGGCCCGCTCCGGGGGGAGCGGGCCCTCTCGGGGGCGGTGCGGGGGCGACTAGGCCTTGGTGTCGGCGTCGTCGTCGGCGACCCAGAGCTCGTCATCGGCACGGAGGGTCTGCACAGCAGCGAAGACGATGCCGCCGAGGGCGACCACGCCGAGGCCGATCAGCAGCACGCCGCCGACGCCGGGGCCCGACTTCTTCTTCGAGGGCACGTACTTGGCCGCGACCTTCGAGCCCTGCTTCTTGGCGTTCTTGACGGCCTTCTTCACCTTGGGGTCGTTGACCAGGTCGAGGCCCGAGAGGTAGGAGGCGACGGCCGGGTACACGTCGTGCTTCCAGCGGTCCTGCGCGACGGCCGCGGCGTGCGAGCTCGCGGCGAGGCCGGAGGAGACGGCCGGGCGGACGTTCGAGTCGACGGCGCCCTTGACGCGCGGCACGACCGTCTTGTTCGCGTACGTCACGCCGTGGTCACGGGCGTCGCCGATGACCTTGCCGGCGTGGCCGAGGACCTCACGCTGCTCCGACCACACGTCGACCGCGTGCTTCTTGAACTTCTTCAGTTCTTTCTTCTGCTTGCGTGACAGGGCCACAGTGTTCCTCCAACGACTAGTAGGCAACGGGTGAGTACGATGCTGGCCTCCCAGTGTGGCACGAGGCATCCTGGCAGGTAACACCGCGATCGCTGGGCACCCGCTGGGGGGTCCGGGCCCTGTGGGAGAATGGCGCTCATGTCCACGCACACTGCTGTCGCCACCCTCACGACCAACCTCGGCACGATCAAGGTCGACCTCTTCGGCGACCACGCCCCCAAGACCGTCGCCAACTTCGTCGGCCTCGCCACCGGAACGATCGAGTGGACCCACCCCGCCACGGGCAAGGTCAGCACCGACAAGCTCTACGACGGCGTCGTCTTCCACCGCATCATCAAGGACTTCATGCTCCAGGGCGGCGACCCGCTCGGCCAGGGCGTCGGCGGCCCCGGCTACCAGTTCGACGACGAGATCCACCCCGAGCTGAACTTCAACGCCCCCTACGTCCTCGCCATGGCCAACGCCGGCACCCGCGGCGGCAAGGGCACCAACGGCTCGCAGTTCTTCATCACGACCGTGCCCACCCCCTGGCTGCAGGGCAAGCACAGCATCTTCGGCGTCGTCTCCGACGACGAGTCGAAGAAGGTCGTCGACGCGATCGAGGCCGTCAAGACCGACGCCCGCGACAAGCCGATCGACGACGTCGTGCTCGAGAGCGTCACCATCGACGAGGTCTAGGTGACCGACGCTCCCCGGAACGCCGCGAACTACTGCTACCGCCACCCCGACCGGCAGAGCTTCGTGCTCTGCCAGCGGTGCGGACGCACGATCTGCGGCGAGTGCCAGACCCCGGCCGCGGTCGGCGTGCACTGCCCCGAGTGCGTCCGTGAGGCGCGCAGCTCCGCGCCGCGCGTGAAGCCGGCCGTCGTGACCCGCTTCCGCGGGGCCGCCGCGGCGGGGAAGCCCGTCGTGACGTACAGCATCATGGCCGTCACCGCGGTGGTCTTCCTGCTGCAGCTGCTCACGGGCGTCGGCAACGGCGTCGTGACGCAGGCGCTCGTCTTCTACGCCCCGGTCGAGATCCAGCAGCCCTGGCGCATGGTCACGACGATGTTCGTCCACGGCAGCTTCTGGCACATCCTCTTCAACATGTACTCCCTGTACATCTTCGGAGCGGAGCTCGAACGTCAGCTCGGTCGGGCCCGGTACGCGGCGCTGTACTTCATCGCCGGCATCGGCGGGTCGGCGGCGGTCGCGGTCCTGGCGCCGTCCTCGGTGGTGCTGGGCGCCTCCGGTGCGGTCTTCGGCCTCATGGCCGCGTTCTTCGTGATCGCCCGCAGCCTCGGCAGCCGCAGCATCCAGCTGCTGGTGCTCGTCGCGATCAACCTCGCCCTCGGCTTCATCCTGCCGAGCGTCGCCTGGCAGGCCCACGTCGGCGGCCTGATCGCGGGAGGCGCGGTGGCGTTCCTGTACTCCAAGACCCGTCACCGGTCGAAGCACGCTCTCCAGACCGGCGTGCTCGTCGCCCTCGGCGTCGCGGTGGTCGCGATCACCCTGCTCAGGTCGGCTCAGCTGATCGGTCTGCTCTGACCGGTCTGCTCTGAGCAGTCTGGTCAGCAGTCTGGTCGGGTCGACCTGCCCCGACCGCCCAGCTCGGTCGGGCTCGAACACCTGAACGACAGAAGAGGCGGCTCCCTGTGGGGAGCCGCCTCTTCTCGTTCCTGGCCGAGCTGTGTGACCGGGACTTTCTCCCCACCGTTCTCCACAGGGAGTTATCCACAGGCTTATTAACACTGGGGAGAACTACGTCGACGTAGTTCCGAAGACCCGTTCGAGCCGGGCCCTGACGCGGAGAACCCGCGTCAGCGCCAGCGGGTGGTCATGAGGAAGCCGACGAACATGATGCCGAAGCCGATCAGGATGTTCCACGAGCCGAGCGACTGCACGGGCAGGGTGCTCTGGCTGACGTAGAAGACCACGATCCAGGCGAGGCCGACCAGCATGAAGCCGAACATGACCGGCTTGAACCACACCGGGTTCGGCGCCTCGGCGGAGGTCTGAGCCTCGCCGGAGCGGGCCTCGCGGGCGCGGGCGGGCTTCGTGGTTCGGTTCTTGTCAGTGGCCATGGCGCACATACTAGCGTCCCGGGTGCTGGGGGAGCCCTGGTCCCTCCCCGGGTGAACGCCGTGTGACGGCCGCTTTCCCGCACGGGTGCAGCACGTAGGATCGAGCCATGGATGACGACTCCCGCCGGTCCCGTGGCCGACGCCGTGCCGCTGCACCGAAGCCGCCACGGCCCCGTCGGCCCCGACGGCGCGTCTCCGTCGTGGGGGTCTTCGGTGAGCTCCTGATCACGGCGGGCGTCCTCGTCCTGCTCTTCATCGGCTGGCAGCAGTGGTTCAACGACCTCGTCGTCGCCGACGAGCACCGCGACCAGGCGTCACAGCTCAGCGAGCAGTTCGAGCAGCAGGCCAGCGCGGCGCCCACGGAGGTGCCCGAGGGCGCCGACCCGCCGGTGACGGCGGCCCCGGCCGAGGCGCAGACCTTCGCGAACTTCTACGTGCCCCGCTTCGGCGCCGACTACGCCGTGCCCATCGCCGGCGGCACGAGCACGGTGCGCACGCTCAACAAGATCGGCATCGGCCACTACGACGAGACGCAGATGCCGGGCCAGGTCGGCAACTTCGGCATCGCGGCCCACCGCACGACGTACGGGGCGCCCTTCAACAAGATCGCCGACCTCCAGCCCGGCGACAAGATCTACGTGCAGACGCAGGACGGGTGGTACACGTACACGTTCCGCAACCTCCAGTACGTGCCGGCGACCCAGGTCTCCGTGCTGCAGCCGGTGCCCGACGCGCCCGACGTGAGCGCCGCCTCCGGCGAGCGTCTCATCACGCTCACCAGCTGCAACCCGATGTTCACGGCGCAGGAGCGCATCGTGGCGTACGGGGTCTTCGATCAGTGGTCGCCCCTCACCGAGGTGCCGGCCGAGCTGGCTGCGGCCGGAGTGGGAGCCTGACGATGTACTCGAGCCTCTGGCGCGTCCTTCCCGGCCCCTGGTGGGTGCGGCTGTTCCTCGTCCTCGTGCTGCTCGCAGCCGTCCTGTTCGCCCTCGTCGAGTGGGTCTTCCCGTTCGTGAACGAGATCATCCCCGCCCCCGACGTCACCGTGGAGACCCCGTGACCCGAGTACTCGTCGTCGACAACTACGACAGCTTCGTCTACACCCTGAACGGCTACCTGCAGCAGCTGGGCGCCGAGACCGACGTCGTGCGCAACGACGCCTTCGCCGCGGCCGACGTCGCGGCCCGCATCGCCGACTACGACGCCGTCCTGCTCTCGCCGGGCCCGGGCACCCCGGCCGCGGCGGGGGTCTCGATCGACGTCGTGCACGCGGCGCTCGAGGCCGACCTGCCCCTGCTCGGGGTGTGCCTCGGCCACCAGGCCATCGCCGAGGCGATGGGCGCGACCGTGACCCACGCCGAGGAGCTCATGCACGGCAAGACGTCGCAGGTCAGCCACGACGCGAGCGTGATCTACGACGGCGTGCCGCAGCCGTTCACGGCCACCCGGTACCACTCGTTGGCCGTCGTCGACGAGACCGTGCCGACCGACCTCGAGGTGACCTCGCGGACGGACGGCGGCGTGATCATGGGCCTGCAGCACCGCTCGGCACCGGTCTACGGCGTGCAGTTCCACCCGGAGTCCGTACTGACCCAGGGTGGTTACCGGATGATCGGCAACTGGCTCGGCGTGGCAGGCCTGCCGGAGGCGGCGGTCACCGCCCGCGGGCTCGACCCGTTGACGGGCCGCCGCTGACCGCAGGGCGCACCGGGCGCTCGAGCGCGCTCCGGGCCGCCGGGGCTACTCGGCGCTGCAGACGCCCAGCTGGATCGCGGAGCCCTGCGGCTGGTCGCCCGGCGGCAGGGACTGCGTCGAGACGCTCTGGCCCGAGCAGCCGGCGTCGGGGTAGGTGCCGACCACGAGGCCCAGCTGGTCGCCCAGCACGCTCATCGCCGCCGTCACCGACTGGCGCGTGACGTCGGGCACCTGCACCAGGCCGTTCGAGACGACGAGGTCGACGGTCGTGCCCTCGGCCACCTGCTCGGCCTCCGCCGGGTCGGCCTCGAGCACGCCGCCGGCGGGGACGTCGGTCGAGTAGTCGGTGGTCTGCGTGCCCTCGGTGAGCCCGGCACCGGTGACGGCCGCCCACGCGGCTGCCACGTCGAGGCCCTTGAGGGCCGGCACGGCGACCATGGTCGGCCCCGACGAGACCTGCAGGGTCACCTCGGTCTCCTCCGGCACCTCCGTGGTGCCCTCGGCGGGGGAGGCGCCGATCACCTCGTCGACCGGGACGGAGTCGCTGGGCACGTCGGCGCGGACGGCCACCAGCCCGACGTCCTCCAGGGCCGCCGCGGCGTCGTCGTAGCTCATGCCCACGACGGCGGGCACGGTCGAGCCCGAGGCCGTCGCGATCTCCGGGGGCTTGATGTTGGCGACCCAGAAGACGACGGCGAGCACGACGATGGCCACGAGCACGATGCCGGCCCAGATCCAGGCGACCGGCGGTCGCGTCTGCGTGCGCTGCGGCCGGTCGTTGTCGTCGGAGGAGAGCTCCTTCAGGGCCGCGTCGCTGCCGACCGCGGACAGGGCGTCGACGCCGAACATCGTCGCGTTCGCGTCGTGCACGGGCTGCCGTCGGGCGGGAGCACGCCCCGCGGCGGCCGCGGCGACGTCGTCGCGGAACTCGGCCGCGGTCTGGAACCGCTCGAAGCGGTCCTTCGCGAGGGCGCGGAGCACGACGGCGTCGAGGCCGGGGGAGACCGCGGGGGCGATCGTGCTCGGCGGGACGGGGGCCTCGCTGACGTGCTGGTAGGCGACCGCGACCGGCGACGAGCCCCGGAACGGCGGTCGGCCGGTGAGCAGCTCGAAGAGCATGACGCCGGTCGAGTAGAGGTCGGAGCGGGCGTCGACGGTCTCGCCGCGCGCCTGCTCGGGGCTGAAGTACTGGGCGGTGCCGAGGATCGCCGTCGTCTGCGCGACCGTGGCGGCCGAGTCGGAGATGGCCCGGGCGATGCCGAAGTCCATCACCTTCACCTGGCCCGAGTGGGTGACCATGACGTTGCCGGGCTTGATGTCGCGGTGCACGATGCCGGCGCGGTGCGAGTACTCGAGGGCGGTCAGCACGCCCTCCGTGAGGCGGGCCGCCTCGGCGGGCTCGAGCGGGCCCTCGGCGACGATGTCCTTGAGCAGGCGGCCCTCGACGTACTCCATGATGATGAAGGGCACCTGCACCTCCTGGCCGCGTGCGTCACGGGCGGACTCCTCGCCGGCGTCGAAGACGCGGACGATGGTGGGGTGGGCCATGCGGGCGGCCGCCTGGGCCTCCTGGCGGAAGCGGGTGCGGAAGGCCGGGTCGAGCGCGAGCGACGGCTTCATCAGCTTGATCGCGACCTTGCGCCCCAGCCGGGCGTCGGTGCCGACGTGGACGTCGGCCATCCCGCCCCGACCGATGAGATCGCCGATCTGATACCGGTTGGCGAGGAGGTGGATTCCCTCTCTCACGCCTTCAACCACGCCCTGCACTCCCGTCGCGACCGCAGGTCGGATCAGCGGTCCTCGCAAGTGTACTTGTCGCCCCGCCCCCCATCCGGGTCGCGCGGTACGCCGGGAGGATGATTGTCAGGGCTTCGTGATGCTCCCGTGACGTGACGACGGCCGCGGCCCCGGAGGGGGTCGCGGCCGTCGGCGTGCGCGGGGTGGATCAGCGCGGGGCGGGGGTCTGGGAGGGCTGCCCCGGCTCGTCGCCGCCCGTGTCGGTCGGGGCCACGACGGTGATCGTGACGCCGGCGGAGGCGGCGCTCTGCAGCGAACCGCAGTTGGCCACGTACGAGACCGTGACGTTGCCCGGGGCGGTCGACTTGACCTGGACCTGGGTCACGTTGGTGCCGAGACCGCCGCTCGTGGCGCCGGCCGCGTCCGTGCCGGTGCCCTCGATCGTGTACGTGTAGCCCGTCAGCGAGTACCCCGACGGGCAGTTCTGGTAGGGCTGCCACGAGACGGTCGCCGTCGTCGCACCGTCGGCGGGGACGGTGCTCGGAGTCGCGGTGGGCGCCGTCGGCTGCGTCGGCTGCGGCGCGGCGCGGTAGATCGAGAGCGTGATGGTGCTGCCCTTGGTCACGTTGCCGGTCGGGTTCAGGCTCGCGACGGTGCCGTCGGCCGCAGGGTCGGGTGCGGGCGTCGAGCTGTCCTGCGACAGGACGACGAGGCCCAGGTCCTCCAGCTGCGAGCGGGCGTCGCCCTCGGCCAGGCCGACGTAGTCGCTCGAGTCGACCTGCACCGTGGTGGGGGTCGCGCTCGGCGTGGGGGTCGGGGTCGTCGGCTCGGGGCTCGGCGTCGTCGAGGGGGCGCTCGACGTCGAGGGCGCGGGCTCCGGCTCGTCGCCGTTCAGGGCGAACGCGGCGAGGGCGACCACGCCGGCGAGCACGAGCACGCCGAGGACGATCAGCGGCCAGAACCAGGGGCTGCGCTTCTTCTTCTCGTCGTCGTCGAGCTCGTCGCCGCGGAGGGCGTCGGGGTCGGCCGAGCCGGGCACGTAGGCCCCGGTCGCGGCGGCGCCGGCGGGCGCGAAGGCCCGCGTGCTGTCGTCCTGCGCGGAGAAGAGCTGGGTGGCGGCCTCCGCGCCGGCCGCGCCGGCGGCGACGCCGATGGCCGGGACGGCGACCGTGGCGGCCGCGACGTCGCCCCGGCGGAGCGCGCGGGCGGCCTGCGCGAGCGCCGACGCGGACGCGGGGCGGTCGGCCGGCTTCTTGGCGATGCAGGAGAGCACCAGACGACGGACGGGCTCGGGCACGGAGGCCGGGAGGTCCGGCGGCTGCTCGTTGATCTGGGCCATGGCGATGGCGACCTGCGACTCGCCCGTGAAGGGGCGACGGCCGGCGAGGGCCTCGTAGGCGACGATGCCGAGCGAGTAGATGTCGGTGCTCGGCGACGCGGGGTGGCCGCTGGCCTGCTCGGGCGAGAGGTACTGCACGGTGCCCATGACCTGGCCGGTGGCCGTCAACGGCACCTGGTCGGCGATGCGGGCGATGCCGAAGTCGGTGATCTTGACGCGACCGTCGGGCGTGACGAGCAGGTTGCCGGGCTTGATGTCGCGGTGCACGAGGCCGGCCGCGTGGGCGGCCTGGAGGGCCGAGGCGGTCTGCGCGACGATGTCGAGCACCTTGTCGGTGGGGAGCACGCGGTCGCGCTCGAGCACCGTCGACATGGCCTCGCCGGGCACGAGCTCCATCACGAGGTAGGCGCTGCCCTCCTCCTCGCCGTAGTCGAAGACGTTCGCGATGCCCTCGTGGTTGACGAGGGCCGCGTGCCGTGCCTCGGCCCGGAAGCGCTCGAGGAACCCGGGGTCGCCCAGGTACTCGTCCTTCAGGATCTTGATCGCGACCGTGCGGCCGATGACGAGGTCGGTGGCTTCCCAGACCTCGCCCATGCCGCCGATGGCGACGCGGGTCGACAACTGGTATCGCCCACCGAAGGTGATTCCGCCGGAAGGTCTCATCTGTTCAGCACCGCCTCTAGTACTTTCTTCGCGATTGGTGACGCGACACTGTTGCCGAAGGCCGACTGGCCCTGTCCTCCGCCGTTCTCGACGACGACGGCCACCGCGACCTGGGGGTCGACAGCGGGGGCGAAGCCGGTGAACCAGAGCGTGTAGGGGTCGCCAGGGCCGTTCTCCGCCGTGCCGGTCTTGCCGGCCACGTCGACGCCACTGATTCTCGCATTGCTGGCGGCGCCGTCCGCGACGTCCTGCACCATCATGTCGGTCATCGTGGACGCGGTGTCGGCGCTGATGGGCTCGCCGTACTCGGTCGGCGAGAAGTCGCGCACCGGGCTCAGGTCGGGGTTCAGGACGCTCTCGACGAGCGTGGGGTCCATCTGCGTGCCGCCGTTGGCGATCGCTGCCGAGACCATGGCCATCTGGAGCGGCGTGACGCGGTCCGAGCCCTGGCCGAACGACTGGAGCATGAGGGAGGCGTCGCTGATGGGGTCGCCGTCCTCGTCCGTGATCGGGAACTGGCTGGGCGTCACGGCCTGCGGGATGGCGATCGAGTCGTCGCCGAAGCCGAACGCCTCCGCCTGCTCCTGCAGGGCGTCGGCGCCGAGCTGCTGGCCGAGCTGGGCCATCGGGATGTTGCACGAGAGGCGCAGGGCCGTCGCCAGCGTCGCGGTCTCGCCGCCGCCGCAGCTGCCGCCCTCGGCGTTGTTGATGTTCGTCGAGGTGCCGGGCAGGGTCAGCGTGGCCGGGTTGGGGAACTCGCTGTCGGGCGTGTAGTCGCCGCTCTCGAGCGCCGCCGCGGTCGTGACGAGCTTGAACGTCGACCCGGGGGCGTAGAGGTCGCCCTGGATGGCCCGGTTCTGCAGCGGGTCGCCCGGGTCGGCCACGAGCTGGTCGTAGGAGGCCTTGACGGCGTCGCGGTCGTGGCTCGCGAGGAGGTTCGGGTCGTAGCTCTCCTTCGACACCATCGCGAGGATCGCGCCGGTCGAGGGGTCGACGGCGACGACCGCGCCCGAGTTGTCGCCCAGGGCGTCGTAGGCGGCCTGCTGCACGGCCGGGTCGATCGTGAGGTTGACCGTGGCGCCCTCAGGGTCCTGCCCCGTGAGCACGGAGTTGACCTGGTCGAAGAACTGGGCGTTCGCGTTGCCGGTGAGGTAGTCGTTCATGGAGTCCTCGATGCCCCGCGACCCCTGGCCCAGCGTGTAGTAGCCGGTGACGGGGGCGTACAGCTCGGCCGAGGGGTAGGTGCGCTGGAACTCGTACACGTCGTCGACGGGCACGGACTGCGCGACCGGCTGGCCGTCGACGAGGATCGGCCCGCGCTGTGCCGAGTAGCTCGCGAGCAGGGTGCGGTAGTTGCGGCTGTCCGCCCGCAGCGAGTCGGCCTGGAAGGCCGTGATGTACGTGCTCGAGACGAGCAGCGCGACGAACATCGCCAGCACGACGAAGCTCACGCGTCTCAGTTCCTTGTTCATCAGCCGACCACCAGCCTCGGTTGGGAGCGCACCGAATCGGACAGGCGCAGCAGCAGGGCCACGATGATCCAGTTCGCCACGAGCGACGACCCGCCCGCCGCGAGGAAGGGCGCGGTGAGGCCGGTCAGGGGGATGACGCGGGTGACGCCGCCGAGGACGACGAAGACCTGCAGGGCGATGACGAACGAGACGCCGACGCCGAGCATGCGGCCGAAGTCGTCCTGGCCGACGAAGCCGATGCGGAAGCCGCGCGACACCAGCAGCATGTAGAGCGCGAGGATCGCGAAGATGCCGGCGAGCCCGAGCTCCTCGCCGAGGGCCGCGAAGATGTAGTCGCTCTCGGCCAGCGGCGTCGTCTGCGGACGGCCCTGGCCGAGGCCGGTGCCGAGCAGGCCGCCGTTCGCGAAGCCGAACAAGCCGGTCACGAGCTGGAACGACCCGCCGTCGGCGTTGTACTCGACCGGGTCGAACGGGTTGAGCCAGGCGGCGAAGCGCCCCTGCACGTAGCCGAGGAAGGTGCTGGCGACGAGGGCCCCGCCGAGGAAGAGCGTGAGGCCGAGCACGATCCAGCTGGCGCGCCCCGTGCCGATGTAGATCATCACGAGGAACAGGCCGAAGTAGAGCAGCGAGGTGCCGAGGTCGCGCTGGAAGATCAGCACGCCCATCGCCACGAGCCAGACGATGAGGATCGGGCCGAGGTCCCGGGCGCGGGGGAACCGCATGCCGAGGATCTTCGGGCCCATCAGCGACAGGTTGTCGCGCGCGGTCACGAGGTAGCCGGCGAAGAAGACGGCGAGCGTGATCTTCGCGATCTCGCCGGGCTGGAACGAGAAGGGCCCGAGGTCGATCCAGACCCGGGCGTTGAGGCCCTCGCGGCCGATGCCCGGCACCAGCGGCAGGAGCAGCAGCACGATCGAGACGAACATCGCGATGTAGCGGTAGCGCGACAGCACGCGGTAGTTGCGGATGACGAGCAGCGCGACGAGGGCGATCGCCATCGCCATGGCCGTCCAGGCGATCTGCTTGATGCCGAGGGCGTCCCACCCGGCGACGCCGCGGGCCAGGTCGAGGCGGTAGATCTCGGCGATGCCGATGCCGTTCAGCGTCAGCGCGATCGGCATGATGAACGGGTCGGCCTCACGGGCGACGACGCGCAGCACGAGGTGGAAGACCAGGGCCAGGCCGAGGATGCTCGAGCCCGACACGAGGACGCTCGGGTCGATCGCCCCCGTGGCCCCCAGCTGCACCAGCACGATCGCGCCGGCGCAGATGCCCGCCGCCGCGATGAGCATCAGCAGCTCGAGGTTGCGGAGCCGGGCCGGCTGACGCAGGCGGATGGTGATGGCCTGCGTGAAGTTCTCCGGGGGAGCGGAGGCGGCGGACGACGTGACCGGCCCGCGGGAGCCTCCCGCGCCTCCTCGGGACTGGCCGATCAGCTCGGTCGACGCGTCGTCACTCGGCGGCATCGGTCAGCCTCTCGACGATGGCGCGCGCGTCGCTCAGCGAGTCGGCGTTGATCGTGTCGCGCACGGTCAGCTGCGTGTAGTTGGGGAGGTCGTCGACCTGGACGGGGGTCTCTTCGTAGACCTCGCTGAGGCTGATCGGGCCGAGGCTCTGCTGCACGCCCTTGTAGATGACGACGGTGCCCTCGCGCTCGCCCACGTAGTAGTGGTCTTGTGTCCACTGGTAGGCCAGCACGAGGCCGGCGGCCAGGGCCCCGACCGCGACGACGAGGGCGACCAGCCAGGTGACGCGCCGCCGGCGACGCCGACGGCGGTCCTCGGCGATGAGCTCGGCGAGGTACTCGTCGCTCTCGGGCTCGAAGTGGCTGTCCTCCGGCGTGGTCGCGACCTTGAGCGGGTGCAGCAGGATGCTGGGCAGGCGCAGCGACTTGCGCCCGGCCTCGCCCTCGAAGGTCAGGGGCTCGGAGGCCGAGCCGACCGTGACGGCGGGCTCGACCGACGAGTCGCCCGACTCGTCGACGTCGACGATGACGACCGTGACGTTGTCGGGGGCGCCGTGGTCGAGGGTCTCCTTCACCAGGCGACGGCAGGTCTGCTCGGGGTCGAGGCCGGCCGCGAGGGCCTTCTTGATGCGGTCCTCCGCCAGGTAGCTGCTGAGGCCGTCGGAGCAGATCAGCCAGCGGTCGCCCGGCAGGGTGCCGAGGGTCGCGGTGTCGATCTCGGGCGCCGCGTCGACGTCGCCGAGCACGCGCATCAGGACGCTCCTGCGGGGGTGGACCGCCGCCTCCTCGGCGGTGATCCGGCCGCTGTCGACGAGGCGCTGCACGAAGGTGTGGTCGGCGGTGATCTGGCTGAGCTCGCCCTCGCGCCACAGGTAGATGCGCGAGTCGCCGATGTGCGCGACGGTCATGCTGTCGCCGACCCGCAGCAGAGCGCTGACGGTCGTGCCCATGCCCGTGAGCTCCTGGTGCTCGAAGACCGTCTCGGCGAGCAGCTGGTTGGCGGCGATCAGCGACGACTGCAGCGCGAACTCGGCGTCGCCGGGCGAGCTGTACTGCTTGTCGGTCTCGCGGATGCGGCGGATCGCGATCGCCGAGGCGACGTCGCCCCCCGCGTGCCCGCCCATGCCGTCGGCGACGACGAACAGCTGCGTGCCGGCGTAGCCGCTGTCCTGGTTGTTGGACCGGATCTTGCCCACGTGGGACAGAGCGGCGCTCTTGGGGTGCGTCACGGGCGCTACCGTCGCAGCTCGAAGCTCGTCTGCCCGATCGTCACGGTGGCGCCGACGGGCACCGGTGTGGGAACGGTCACTCGCTCGCCCGCGAGGAAGGTGCCGTTCGTGCTGTCGAGGTCCTGGACGACCCAGCGGCCGTTCCAGAGCATCAGACGGGCGTGGTGCGTGGAGGTGTAGTCGTCGCGGATCACGAGGGCGCTCTCCTGTGAGCGACCGATCGTGAGCGGGCCGTCGCCGAGCGGCATCTCGAGGCCGGCCTTCGCGCCCTTCGTGATGACCAGGCGGGAGGCGGGGCCGTCACCGGCGGGAGCGGGGCGACCCGCGCCTCCTGCCGGGGCCGGCGTCACCGGTGCTCGCGGAGCCGCAGGTGCCGGAGGCGCGGTGGCGGTCGACTGCGCCTGCCCCGACCCGCCGTCGGTGGGCAGCTTGCGCGCCCGCTGGCCGAAGAGGTCGGAGCGGAGGGCGAACACGATGGCGAAGACGAAGAGCCACAGCACGGCCAGGAAGCCGAAGCGGAGGGCGAGGAGGGTCAGCTCGCTGGTCATCGACGGGCCTCCCGGGAGTCGGGCCCGGCGAAGGGGTCGGGCGTCGAGGACAGGGGGAGCACGCGGAACACGATACGCGTACGACCGATCTCGATCGTGGAGTCGGGCAGCAGGGGCGACTTCTTCAGCGGCGACCCGTTGAGCTTCGAGCCGTTCGTCGACCCCAGGTCACGGACCTGTGCGTGCTGGCCGTCCCACAGGACCTCGACGTGCTGCCGGCTCGTGCCGGTGTCGCTCACCGTGATGTCGGCGTCGCTGCCGCGACCGATGACCGTGCGCTGGCCGACCAGCGGGTGGCGCACCCCGTCGATCTCGACGAACGGCCGCCACTTGACCTCGCCGCGGACGGTGCTCGACTCGATCGACATGATGCCGACGCTGAGCGAGTCGTCCTCCTGCAGCCGCACGCTGAGCGGGCCGGCGAAGGCGTAGCCCTGCGCGGTCGCGTGGCGCTGGGTCAGCTGCGTGAGCTCGTCGATCAGGGTCGGGCCGATCGCCGACATCTTGGCGTGGTCGGTCGCCGACAGCCGGACGACGAGGTCGTTGGGCACCAGGATGCGGTCGCGGGAGACGACGGCGGCCTTCGTGTCGAGCTCACGACGCAGGGCGTTCGTGATCTCCAGCGGCTGGACGCCCGAACGGAACGTCTTGGCGAAGGCGCCGTTGACGGCGCGCTCCAGCCCACGTTCGAAGTTGTCGAGCAGTCCCATGCGTCTCCAGGTCGGGGGTCACTGGTCGCCCGATCTTAGCCGGGTCGCGTGCGAGGTCGGTGTCGGCCGGCCTGGGGACGCTCATCGGGGCCCCTCCACCGTGCTAGAGTTGCTGAGTTCGCGCGAGTGGCGGAATTGGCAGACGCGCTGGCTTCAGGTGCCAGTGCTCGAAAGGGCGTGGGGGTTCAAGTCCCCCCTCGCGCACGAACAGAATGGCTCACCCTCTGGGTGAGCCATTCGTGTTCTCAGTGCTTGTTGGCTGCGCCGCCGCCGCTGCGGCGCAGCGCGGAACGGGCTTGTCGGCTGCGCCGCCGCCGCTGCGGCGCAGAGCGGAACGGGCTTGTCGGCTGCGCCGCCGCCGCTGCGGCGCAGCGCGGAACGGCTCACCCTCTGGGTGAGCCGTTCTGCGGTGACGCGGGCGGGCGGGTTCGACGGGGTCGGGCGTCCGTGACGGCCCGGATGAGTCGAACTCGCCCGCGGACGGGCTAGATGCCGTCGACCGCGGCCTTGGCGCGCTGCATCGCGGTCTGGGCGGACTCGTCGTTCGACTGCAGGGAGGTGCGCAGCGTGTTGATGATCGTGCGCACCTCGGTGGCGACGCGGTTCCAGCGCTGCTCCTTGCCCGCGTACTCCTCGCTGGAGCCGTCGGCCTGGTAGTCCGCCATGGCGGTCTTCACGTCGGCGTCGCGCTGCGTGATGAGCGCCTCGAGGCGGCCCGCGACCGCGTTGAAGTTGTCCTGGGCGTTGCCCGATGCACCGAGGTCGAAGTCCCGGCGGTCCGTTGCGTTGGCCATCTGTCTCTCCCCTTAAGCCTGCGTGCCGAATCGGGCGGCCTCGAAGCCGGCGCCCGCCTGTGCCGACGTGGTCTCGTCGGCGATCTGCTGCTCGCCCTCGAGGAAGGCGCGGTTCTGGCCGGTGATGCCCGTGAGCACCGACGACAGGGCGGCGTTCAGCTCGACGGAGATGCCGTCGACCTCGCCCTTGAAGCGGTCGAACGCGGCTCGGCCGGCACCGTTGAAGCGCCCCTCGAGCGGCTCGGCGGCGTCGGCGAGCTGGCGCACGAGGGCGCCGAGGTCGTCGCCGGCCCCGCTCGTCTTCTGGCTCAGCTGCGTGAGGGTCTCGCTCCCCATGGCGAACTTCATCATCGTCTTCTCCTGAACGTCGGACTGTGTCGACCTGGTGGTCGACTCATGAGGAAATCACGATATCGACCGGTCTGCCACCCGCTGGAGGGGTACATCTGCACGGTGCGTGGCCGTCGACAGATCGGTCTGCCCCCGTTCGCGGCCGCGGCGACCCTCCGACGCGGGGGGTCGACTAGCCTGGCACCCGACCACCGGCTCAGGGGACACGGGCGGTCGCCCCGGGCCTCGTCGCCCGACCTCGTGTCGTCCCCGGGTCAGGAGGCGGCACGGTGGGAGCCCTCGTCGGCGCACGCAGCTGCGGCCGCTGCGGCGAACCGCTCGGCCAGGCGACCACGTGGTGCCACTGGTGCGGGGTCCGGATCGTCGCGGCCGCCCCGGGCAGCGCCGTCGGCACGTACTCGGGCCTGCTCGCCGGCGTGCAGACGGCCGCGCCGTCGCGTCGGCGCAGCGCCGTGGCGATCGACTGGGGCGTGCCGCTGGTGCTGCTGGCGGTGGCGGTCGTCGGCGTCGTGACCGGCGCCTCCTTCGCTCCCTCGGCCTCGGCGACGAGCCCCGACGGCCCCCTCGTGCCGCTCGGGCTGCAGATCGCCGCCGCGGCGCTCGCCGTCGCGGTCGTCGCCCTCGACGTGGTGCTCTTCGTCGGCCGGGGCCGGTCGCTCGGCCGCCTCGCCCTCCGCCTCCGCACCGTCGACGACCTCACGGGCCGCCCGCCGGCGGTGCTCCGCGTCGACCGCCGGGGCCGGTTCTCGGTGCGACGACAGACCGTCACGGTCGACCTGCGCCGCGGTCGCGACCCGCTCACCTCGTCGTCGCCGGTCGTCCGCCGGCCCGTGCTCGCGCCTCCGGAGGCCCCGACCGGACCCGCCAGGGCCGTCGACCCGGCGGAGTCGTCGTGGCGGCCCGACGAGGCCACCTTCGGCCGCACCGGCTCGGGGCGCCCGGCGCCCACCGCCGCGTCGGTCGTGCTCGTGCTCGACAGCGGCGAACGGCTCGACCTCGAGTCGACGCTCGTCATCGGCCGGGCCCCGACGCTCCGCGACGGCGACGAGCACCCCGTGTTCGCCTGGGCCGACCTCGGCCGCAGCCTGACGAAGACCCACGCGCTGCTCGAGTGGCAGGGCTCCGTGCTCTGGGTCACCGACCTCGGCTCGACGAACGGCTCGTCGCTCGTCGCCCCCGACGGCACGCGCCAGCCGCTCGTCCCCGGCCTCCGCGGCCCCGCCGCGCCCGGCTGGACCATCGAGCTCGGCGAGCGGACCCTCGCCGTGCAGCCCTCGGGCGTCGTCGACGACCAGCGGGCGCCCGCGCCCGTGACCGGCCCCGTCGGCGTCGCGAGCGGTGCCGGCGACCCGGCCCGCGACTCCCGCACGGCTCCGGACCCCCGCCCGGCCCCCGACCCCCGAGGAGAGGTGCACCGTGAGCGGTGACCGCGACGTCGTCCTGCTCGAGACCGTCAAGACCCACCGGGCGCGACTGGTCTCGGCCCTTCTCTTCGGCGAGCTCGACGAGCGCCGCGTCGTCACCGACAACGTGCGCCGCCTCGTCGTCAGCCTCGTCATCGCCGCCGTGGCCTGCGCGGGCTGCGCCGGCACCTCGTTCGTGCTCTCGGTGCTCGCCGACCAGGAGGCCGCGAAGGTGCAGCAGCAGCAGTCGCAGCAGGTCGGCACGGGCGGCTCCGGAGGCGCGGTGCCGGCTACCGACGCCCCCTCCGCCCCGCAGACCGGCGACGCCGACCCCAGCCCCACGCCGACCACGGAGCCCCGATGACCGACTACACCCGCCTGACCATCGTCGGATCGACGCGCAAGGCCGAGCTCGTGGTGCCGGCCGACGAGCCGATCGGCGGGCTGATCCCGCGCCTGATGGAGCTGCTCGACGAGCGCCCCGGAGCGGTCTCGCGGCCCCTGACGCTCGTGCGCTCGACCGGCGAGCAGCTCGACACCTCGCTCTCGGTCGCCGAGCAGCGCGTCGTCGACGGCGAGCTGCTGCGCCTGCTCCGCGAGGACGCCGCGCCGCCGCCGCCCGAGGTCGCCGACGTCACCGACGTGCTCGCCGAGTCGCTGGCGTCGCGGCCCGGCCTCTGGAGCCGTCGTTCACGCACCGCCACGGCCGCCGTCTCGGTCGGCCTGCTCTCGGCCGTGCTCGCGACGGTGGCCACCCGGCTCGACGAGGTCGAGCCGCTCGCGTCGATCGGCGGCACCTGGCTGCTCGGCGTGCTGGTCGCGGTGGTCGCCGGCCGCGTCGGCGGCCGCTGGCTCGCCACGGCCGCCACCGCGGTGTCGCTGGGGGTCTCGGTGCCGCTGGCGGTCGTGCTCGTGGCGACCGACGCCTCCGGCCTGCTCGTGCCCGCGGTCGACCTGCCGCTGATCGCCCTCGTGCTCGTCTGGGCCGCCCTGGGGCTCGGCGCCGGCGCCGGCCTCGGCCTCCGCACGGCGTGGTGGGGAGCGGTGCTCGGCGTCGTGCTCGCGGCCGTGCCGGTCGCCCTGCGCCTGCTCGGCGTCGACGACCCGGGCGCGGTCGGCGTCGGTGCGGTGCTCGCGGTCGTCGTCTGCGGCCTGCTGCCCTGGTACGCGATGAGCGCCTCCGGCCTCACCGGCCTCGACGACCAGGTCGTCGACGGCCGCCGCGGCCGCCGCGACGAGGTGCTCGTCACCGTCACGGACGCCTACCGCACCCTCACCTGGGCCACCTTCGCCGTGGCCGGGCCGATCGCGGTCACCGCCGTCGCCCTGGTCGGGGCGGACGACCTGTGGCAGGTCGGCCTCGGAGTCGCGGTCGTGCTCGTCGTCGCCGCCCGCACCCGGGCCCTGCCGATCGCCGTGCAGGGCTGGGCGCTGTGGGGCGCCGCCCTCGTCGGCCTGCTCGGCGGCGCGCTGGCGCAGGCCCTGGCGCCCACCTGGCTGCTCGTCGTCGTGCTCGCCGTGGGCGTCGTCGTCGCCGTCGTCGCCGGGGCGGTCGACCCCGTCGCGCACCAGCGGGCCTCGCTCCGCCGGTTCGGCAACACCGTCGAGGCGCTCAGCGTCGTCGCGCTGCTGCCGGTGCTCGTCGGCGTCTTCGGGTTCTACGCCGAGCTGCTGGCGGCGTTCTCGTGACCGCCTTCGACGCGTTCGTCCGCTCGGCGCCGCTCGCCCTGGTCGGCAGCGTCTCGGCCCGCGTGCACGAGCTGAGCCGCGTCGACGAGGTGCTGCGCCGGCCGATGCCCGTGTCGCGCCGCATCGGCGTCGTCCAGGCGCGCGGCGGGGCGGGCGCGAGCACCACCGCCGGCTACGTCGCGGCCCTCCTCGCCCGCCGCCGCCCGGGCCTCGTGCTCGGCGTCGACGCCTCCCGGGGCACCCGCGACATGCTCTGGCACGCCGGGGTGCCGGTCGGCGCCGGAGCGACGCCCAGCAGCCGACGCCGCACGGCCCGGCGCTCCGCCGACGCCGTCGACGGGCTGCCGCGCACCCCGTCGGGCCTCTGGGCCCTCGACCTCGACCCCCGCGACGAGTCGCGCGCGGTCGCGCCCGCCGCGGCGTGGTTCGACGAGGTCACCCCGATCAGCCGCTTCTTCGAGCTCGTCGTCACCGACTGGGGCGTCCGCGACTGGCGGGCCGACCTCGGCGAGGTGGTGTCGGCCAGCCGGACCGTCTGCGTCGTGGCACGGGCCGACCGCCACGCGGCCGAGGAGGCCGCCGCCCTCGTGCCGGCCATCAAGGACCACCCCGACCGCCCGGACGTCGTCATCGCCCTCGTCGACGTCGGCGGTGCGGGCCGCGCGGCGCCCACCACGGTCGGCGACGACCCGACGGTGCCGGTCGTGCGCATCCCCCACGACCCGCGCCGGGGCTCGTCACGCCCGGTCGGGAGCGCGGCCCTCGGCACGCGCACCCGCATCGCGTACGCCCGGCTCGCCGCGGCGCTGATGCCCGACGGGGCCGCGGTCGTGGGGGCCCCGGGGGCCGGTCGCCCCGGCGGCGGCCCGACCCGCGCCTCCGGCGCTCGCCCCGACCTCGGGGCCGCCCCCGACGCCGACCGCTCGGCCGGCTCCGAGCGACGCAGCGCTCGCCGGGCCGCCGACGCCGCCGACGCCGCCGACCCCGCGGCCGCCCCGGTCGCCCCGCGCCGACAGGAGGGACGACGATGACCGTCCGGCTCGTCCACCGCCCGACCCGCATCACCCGCCCGGTGCAGCCCGCCGAGCACGAGGACGTCACCCCGCCGCCGCAGCTCGCCGACGGCAAGGTCGGCGGCGTGCCCGTCCAGGCCCTGCTGCCCGTCGTCGGCGCCCTCTCGTCGGTCGTGATGATCGTGGTCTACCGGGGCAGCTCGAACCCGCTCTTCCTGCTCGTCGGCGGCGTGCTGCTCGTCGTGGCGCTGATCGGCGGCCTCGCGGTCACCCTGAGCCAGCGCGGCAACGCCGTGCGCCAGCGCCGGGTGCAGCGCGAGCGCTACCTCGACTTCCTCGAGCGGCTGCGCAGCCGGATGCGCACCAAGGCCCGCGCCGTCCGCGCGACCGCCGCCGTGCTCGACCCCGAGCCCGCCGCGCTGCTCGAGCTCGTCCGCGACCCGGCCCGCCTCTGGGAGCGCCGACGCCAGCACGACGACTTCCTCTCCGTCCGCATCGGCGAGGGCGACCTCGCCTGGTTCCCGATGTCGGTGCCCGAGGACCCGAACCCGGTGCAGCCCTTCGACCCGATCATGGTCAGCGAGGCCCAGTCGGTCGTCGACCACCTCTCGACCGTGCGGGGCATGCCCATCACCGTCGACCTCGACCGGGCCGGCTCCGTCGCCGTGCTCGGCGACCGCGAGGGGGCGCTCCGCGTGGCCCGCTCGATGATCCTGCAGCTCGCCGCCCTGCACTCGCCCGACGACGTGCACGTCGCCGCGGCCTTCCCCGAGGGTGCCGCGGCCGACTGGCGCGGCGTCGACCTCCTGCCGCACGCGGTCGACGACGCCCTCCTCGACGGGCCGGTGCCGGCGCGGCGCGTCGCGAGCAGCGCCTCCGCGCTGCTCTCCGTCATCGGCGGCGAGCTGGGCGACCGCGCGCAGGAGGCGGCGACCACGAAGCGCTCGATCGGCACGACCGCGCGCACCGAGGGGTCGCGCCTCGTGGTGTTCGTCGACGACTGGGGGCACGTCGCCTCGAGCATCCCGGTGCCCGACGCCGACCTGTCGCTCACCGACCTCGGGGTGACGACGGTGCACCTGCTCAGCGACCGCCTCCACGAGCCCTCCGACGTGACGCTGCGCATCACCGTCGAGGGCGACCAGGCCGTCGTGACCGACGCGCGGATCGAGGACGACGGCCAGGTGCGCGTGCAGACCGCCACGGTCGACGCCACCACCCCGCAGCTCTTCGAGGCGGTCGCCCGCACCCTGACGCCGCTGCGGCTCAGCCTCAGCCGGCAGGACGAGGTCGACTCGGCCCGCTCGATCGGCGTCACCGAGCTGCTCGGCATCGACGACATCACGACCCTCACGCCCCCCTCGGCCTGGACGCCGCGCTCGCCGCGCGACTTCCTCCGCGTGCCGATCGGCCTCGACGACTTCGGCGCCCCGGTGCTGCTCGACCTCAAGGAGTCGGCGCAGCTCGGCATGGGCCCGCACGGCATCTGCATCGGCGCGACCGGGTCGGGCAAGAGCGAGCTGCTGCGCACGCTCGTGCTCGGCCTCGCGCTCTCGCACTCGCCCGAGGACCTCAGCATGGTGCTCGTCGACTACAAGGGAGGCGCGGCGTTCGCGCCGTTCCAGGGCCTGCCCCACGTCGCGGGCCTGATCGACAACCTCGCCGACGACGCCCAGCTCACCGAGCGTGCCCGCGTCAGCATCCAGGGCGAGGTCGTGCGCCGACAGGAGCAGCTGCGCGACGCGGGCGGCGCCGCCTCGATCAGCCACTACCGCGAGATGCGCGCCGAGCGGCCGGAGCTGCCGCCGATGCCGCACCTCTTCGTCGTCATCGACGAGTTCGGCGAGCTGCTCACCGCCGAGCCCGAGTTCGTCGACCTGCTGCTCACGATCGGCCGCATCGGCCGCTCCATCGGCGTGCACCTGCTGCTGTCGAGCCAGCGCATCGAGGCCGGCAAGCTGCGCGGCCTCGACACGTACCTCTCGTACCGGATCGGCCTCCGCACCTTCTCCGAGGCCGAGAGCTCGATCGTGCTCGACCGGCCCGACGCCTTCCACCTGCCCGCCGTGCCGGGCTACGGGTACCTCAAGGTCGACACCTCGGTGTACCGGCGGTTCCGGGCCGGGTTCGTCTCCGGCCCGCTGCCGACCGAGGCGGCGCGCGCCCTCTCGACGGCCGACGTGCGGCCCGTGCCGCTGCTGCTGCCGACGTACAACGGCATCGGCTCGACCGATGACGACGACCGCGAGGAGGAGCTGAAGCGCCCCGACGTCGGCCGCGCCGTCATCGACGAGGCCGTCGACCGCCTCATGGCGGGGCCGGCCGCCGTCGACCCGGTCTGGCTGCCGCCGCTGCCGCCGCGGCTCGCGCTCTCGCGGGTCGTCGGCGAGCCCGGGGCGGGCGGCCTGAGAGTGCCGATGGGCCTGCTCGACGACCCGGTGCACCAGCGGCAGGACCCGTGGCTGCTCGACCTGTCGCGCGCCGGCGGCCACGTCGCGGTGATCGGGGCGCCGCAGACCGGGCGCAGCACCTTCCTCCGCACGATGGTCGCCTCGATCGCCCTCACGCACACGCCCCGCGAGGTGACCGTCTACGGCATGGACCTCACCGGGGGCGGCCTGTCGCGCATCGAGGGGTTCCCCCACGTCGGCGGAGTCGCCACCCGCGCCAGCAAGGACCGCCTGCTGCGCCTGCTCGAGGAGCTCGCCGCGATGCTCGTCGTGCGCGAGCGCGTCTTCCGCGACCACGGCATCGACTCGCTCGC
>Ga0308160_10000360_pt1 | contig 93656 bp, 82 predicted proteins | sample PhyFR1_FD_201036 | JGI IMG/M metagenome (GOLD analysis project Ga0308160, IMG submission 201036) | Phyllosphere microbial communities from UC Gill Tract Community Farm, Albany, California, United States - DLSLF.R1 | ecosystem: Host-associated > Plants > Phyllosphere > Unclassified | place: USA...
CGATCCTGCAGCCGCCGTTCTTCGACATGCGCGCCGACGACGCCGTCAACTACGGTGCGATCGGCGCCGTGATCGGCCACGAGATCGGCCACGGCTTCGACGACAAGGGCAGCCAGTCCGACGGCGAAGGCAATTTGCGCAACTGGTGGACCAAGGAAGACCTGGACGCGTTCAAGAAGCGCACCGACATGCTGGTCAAGCAGTACAACAGCTACAGCCCGCTGCCTGGCTATAACGTCAACGGCGAACTGACCCTGGGCGAGAACATCGGCGACAACTCGGGCCTGGCGATCGCCTATAAAGCCTACAAGCTGTCGCTGGGCGGCAAGCCGGCGCCGGTGATCGACGGCCTGACCGGCGACCAGCGCTTCTTCATGGGCTTCGGCCAGGTGTGGCGCTCGAAGATGCGCGAAGCCCAGCAGATCGTGCAAGTGAAGACCGACCCGCACTCGCCGGGCCAGTTCCGCGCCAACGGCACCGTGATGAACCACCCGGCCTTCTACGAAGCCTTCGGTGTGAAGGAAGGCGACAAAATGTACCTGGCACCGAAAGATCGCGTCTCGATCTGGTAAAGTCATCGGTCTGATCGTGCAGAACGCCTGAATCTACGGGACGTATGCATATCTGACGCAATGGAAAAATAAGCGGCCGGCGCTCACAAGGCGCCGGCCGATATCATTCAAAACAGTGGAGAGACACATGAAAAAGCACATGCTGAGCGCCCTGACGCTGGCACTGATCGCCGGTTTCGCACAGGCCGAATCCGGCGCAGCCGCTGCCGCAGTTACTTCTTCCAAGACTGCAAAGGCCCCGGTCCTGTCGGCCGGCATCGCCACCGAATACATCGAATCGAGCGTGCGTCCGCAGGACGACTTCTTCGAGTACCTGAACGGCAAGTGGCTGAAGAACGTCGAGATCCCGGCCGACAAGTCGAGCTGGGGCTCGTTCATGGAACTGCGCGAGAACACCCTGCCGCAGATCCGCGGCATCATCGAGAAAGCGTCCGCCGGTAACCCGGCCGCCGGCACCGATGCCCAGCGCATCGGCGACTTCTGGGCCAGCTTCATGGACGAAGCGCGCCTCGAGCAACTGGGCGTGACCCCTTTGAGTAGCGAACTGGGCAAGATCGCCGCCATCAAGGACAAGTCCGAGCTGCCGGCCGTGCTGGCGCGCCTGGGCAAGATCGGCGTCAACGTGCCGTTCGACTTCGGCATCCACCAGGACAACAAGGATTCGACCAAGTACGTGGCCGACATCTACCAGGGCGGCCTGGGCATGCCTGACCGCGACTACTACCTGAAGACGGACGATGCGAAACTGGCCGACGTAAAGGCCAAGTACCTGACCCACATCGAGAAGACCCTGACGCTGGCCGGCGACAAGAACGCTGCAGCGAATGCGAAAGCCATCGTCGACTTCGAGACCGAGCTGGCCAAGGTGCAGTGGACCAAGGTCGAGCTGCGCGACCCGATCAAGGCCTACAACAAGGTCAACCTGACCGACATGGCGAAGATCGCCCCGAACTACGACTGGGCCACCTGGCTCAAGACCACGGGCATCGAAGGCAAGACCGATTACGTGATCGTCAGCCAGCCGACCTACCTGAAGGGCTTCGCCGAGCTGTCGAACAAGACCTCGCTCGACACCTGGAAAGCCTACCTGGCCATGCACCTGGTCGACAGCTACAGCAGCTACCTGTCGAAGGCTTTTGTTGACCAGCGCTTCGACTTCTACGGCAAGACCCTGTCGGGCGTGACCCAGATCGAACCGCGCTGGAAGCGTGGCGTCGGCGTGGTCGAGCGTGCCCAGGGCGAAGCCGTCGGCAAGCTGTACGTGGCCGAGCACTTCCCGGCCGAGCGCAAGGCGCGCATGGAAACCCTGGTGAAAAACCTGCTGGTGGCCTACAAGCAGAGCATCGACAAGATCGACTGGATGAGCCCTGCCACCAAGAAGGAAGCGCAGGCCAAGCTGGCCAAGTTCACCCCGAAGATCGGCTACCCGAACAAGTGGAAGGACTACTCGGCGCTGGTCGTCAAGCGTGACGATTTGGTCGGCAACGTGATGCGTTCGCGCGTGGTCGAATCCGACCGTGAGCTCAACAAGCTGGGCAAACCGATCGACCGCGAAGAGTGGGGCATGACGCCGCAGACCATCAACGCGTACTACAACCCGGAGATGAACGAAATCGTGTTCCCGGCCGCGATCCTGCAGCCGCCGTTCTTCGACGCGAACGCGGATGACGCGGTCAACTACGGCGGCATCGGCGCCGTGATCGGCCACGAGATCAGCCACGGCTTCGACGACCAGGGCGCCCAGTACGACGGCGACGGCAACCTGCGCGACTGGTGGAGCCCGTCGGACCACAAGAACTTCAAGGCCAAGACCAAGATGCTGGTCGAGCAGTACAACGCCTTCGAGCCGCTGCCTGGCTACCACGTGAACGGCGAACTGACCCTGGGCGAGAACATCGCCGACAACTCGGGTCTGGCGATTGCGGCCAAGGCCTACCAGATCTCGCTGAACGGTAAAAAAGCGCCGGTCATCAACGGCTTCACCGGCGAGCAGCGCCTGTACATGGGCTGGGCGCAAGTGTGGCGTTCGAAGATGCGCGAACCGGCGCAGATCGCCCAGGTGAAGACCGACCCGCACTCGCCGGGCCAGTACCGCGCCAACGGCACCCTGAAGAACCAGCCGGGCTTCTACGAAGCCTTCAAGGTGAAGCAGGGCGACAAGATGTACCTGGCGCCGAAGGAACGCGTGATCATCTGGTAATCGCGCCAGTGTGAACCGAAGCCGCCCCGCGCAAGCCGGGCGGCTTTTTTGTCGTCTTGCACAAGAACGTTGCATCTTTGACACAAGGTCTGAATTGCATTCATGCAATGCAACATATGCAATATTGTTGGGTTATCCTTATGGAAATAAAGCAGCGTCGCTGCTCTCTCCCCGGACTCCCCATGACAGACGACTTCACGCGCCAGCGCATTTCCCTGCTGCGCTTTCTCATGATCTTCGGCATAGTGATGCTGCACGCGCCACCCTATGTGCCGATCGCCGAAGTCGCGGAGACACCGTTCGACCAGCTCAAAGCCTTGTTCCAGCATGCGATTTTCCGCACGACGGTGCCAGTGTTGACCTTTGTCTCGGGTTTCCTGCTGTTCCAGTCCGGGCTCGACCGGCATCCCGCCAAGCTGGCACGCAAGAAGTTCCGCACCATCGTCGTGCCTTTCTTGTTCTTTAATATCGGCCTGCTGGCGATAGCGCTGGGCTTGCATCATGGCGCCGGCATCACACTGTCGGACGACATGATCCCGCATGACCGCAAGGGCTGGCTCGATGCCGCCTTCGGCCTCACCGGGGAACCGATCAATTACCCGCTGAATTTCCTGCGCGACCTGGTTGCCCTGATGATCGTGGCGCCGTTGCTCGGCTGGATACTGCGTCACGCACCGTGGATCGGGCTGCTTGCGGTAGTGCTGGTGTTCCGCTTCAACCTCGACGGACGTTTCGTATTGCGCGACGTGATGTGGCCGGTCTTCTATGTCGGTGGCCTGGCTGCGGTACGCGGCTGGAACATGCGTGCGCTCGACCGTTATGCCCCGGCTTGCCTGGCCATCTTCCTGGCGCTGTGCGCCTGTGTCGTGTAGTTCCGCATCGCGAACACGAACTACCTGCGCATGGCGGCGCCCTTTCTGATCTGGCCGGCCGCTGCGATGCTGGTGCCGACCGCTCTGGGCCGCTGGCTGGCTGGCATGAGCAAGTACAGCTTCTTCGTGTTCGTCGCCCATGCGCCGGTCCTGCTGGCCACCTGGATGGTGTACAAGAAGGTCGCCGACGTCGTGCCGTATCCCCTCTACTGGATCGGCGCGCCGGTCGTCACCACGGCATCGCTGGTGATGGTGTATCGGCTGGCAATGCGCTACTTGCCTGGCCTGTTCAGCCTGGCCATCGGCGCCACGCGCCCGGCCAGCGCAGTGCGCCTGCCGGCTGTTCCGGTACTTGCCGGCGCCGACTGACCAAAAGGAAAAAGCCCGCCCACCTTGCGGTGGACGGGCTTCGGGACGGGCTGTCCGGCGTGCCGGAGTAGGGCTTAGCGCGGCACGATGGCGAATTGCGGGCTATTGCCGTAGTTCGGTTTCACCGTACGGGCTGCGAACCTGGCCCAGGCGGCGGCGCCGTTCGGCAGGCGGGCATCGACGGCGTAGGCCAGGGCCGGTTGCATGTTGGACGGGTAGCCGGTTACGCTCGAGGAATACCCGGTCATTTCGCCGACCTTCAGTTTCAGGAAGGTCGCCATTGCGCTGCTGTTGCAGGACAAGGCGCGGAAATCCGCTTCCTGGCTGGCAGCCACGGCCTGCGCCATGCTGGTGTACAGCGGGCTGGTTTCCGAATCGCGGATATTGAACGAATACAGCGAGGCCGTGATCCAGCACAGGGCCGGGTCGGTCATGCGCAGCACCGGGGCCTTGGCTTTCCAGCCCAGCAAGGTCTTGGCGCCGTCGAAGCCGAGTTCCGCGGCGTGGCCGATCGCCGACGTGAAGAAGTCATCCTGCCACGGGGCGATACCACGTGCGCTGTTGTAGACCACCGAGCCGGCGTTATCGATCACACCGAAGAAGTTGGCATTCGCGTTGTTCGTGTAAGTGGCGTTGTACATGTCCAGGTTGCTCTGCAAGACACGGGTGAAGTGCGATTTCAGGCGATCGTTGTCCGGCGTGATGTAGGCCGCTTCGGCCAGCGTGCGCATGCTCCATGCCTGGCCACGCACCTGGCCGGTCAGCAGGCCCTGGATGTTCTTGCGGTAGCCAGGGTTCGACTGGAACACGTTATACATGGCCCAGAACTGCAGTTCTTCCAGGTAGTAATAGTCGCCGGTGACCAGGTAAGGCAGATAGGCAAAGGCAGCCTGGTGCGAGGTGTCATGCTGGTTCGGGGTCTTGCACGATGCCGTCGGGCACACCGGGAAGGCCTCGTATTGCTTGGTGGCCGGGTTCTTGGTATCGGTGGAGCGGCCCAGGATCGTCATGTACGGATAGTCGACCAGGCTGATCGGACGGTCGGTGTTCTTGTCGCGGTAGTGCGCGGACCAGCTGCCGGCCAGGTCGGCCGTACCGAAGGTGACGGTCTGGGCACGCGGGTCCATGGTCAACAGGTAGGTTGCAGCCCAGCCCGGCATCAGGCCGAGGTCGTTACGTCCGCCCGTGCTCGGCATGTAGGGATTGGCCAGGCCCACGCCCATCGGCTCGATGGCGCTGCCGGTCCACTTGGTCATCAGGCTTTTCAGGGCCGATTCCGGGGTGACGACGGTCTGGTCGTAGTTCGGCACGGCGCGGCTGGCAATCACGTAGGCGCTGTTCAGGCGCACGTGCACTTGCGGCGTCTCGCCCCACCAGAACACCTTGCGCCAGCGGCTGTGGTGCAGGTGCGTCAAGGCTGCCTTGCTGTACACCTCTTGACCACGCACTAATACCTTGGTGTCGTAAGTGATGTTGCCCGGGTTCGGCTCGTAGGCCCAGTTGTTTTCCACGGTTACATCGACGCGCGCTTTCTTGACGCCTTCGTACCAGCGGATTGCAAAGCGGGCGCTCAGGTGCGGGTGTTCCGCACCGGCCGAGCTGGTCAGCGGCGCCGAGAATTGCCATTCGTTGGCAACGGCGCCCGACAGCCAGGTGTTGTATTTGCGGCCGCTCTTGATCAGTTCGTCGACCGAAGCCTTATACTCGACGCCGTTGATCGTGGCATGGACCGACGCGCTGAAGCCGTTCGCCAGCATGCCCTGCGGGGTTTCCTTGCTGGTGCCGTGTGGCGCATTGGTCTTCATCAGCGACATGCTGCGTACTTCGCTTGCCGCCAAGCCTGGCACCACTGCCGAGAGCACGGCATGGCGGACCGAGCCGTTCGGATGGTTCGCCTTGACATCCATTTGCACGGGGACCGTGATGCCGTTATCGAGGCGGCCAACCAGCGAATCGCTCGGCTGCAGGTCGCCGGCAACGAATACCTGGCCGAAGGTGACCGGCGAATTTGCCTGGACCGTCGTGCCGGTGTTTTGCAGGCGCACATCGGTAACGACGCCGTAGACGGCATAGTTGTTGACCGGGGTAATCACAGCGGGTACCGGGGCGGGGGTCGAACCTGAGATCGGTGCGGTCACGGTATCGCCGCCGGGCGCGGTAGAAACGGGCGGCGTGATGCCTGGCACGACAAGCGCCGGCTCATAGGCGACCGGGTCGGCCTCTGGCGCTGAATTGCTGCTGGTATCTTCGTCAGGTGGGATTATCGTGCCCTCAGCGCCGGTTTCGGGGGCGCTTGCTGCCGGCGCCGTCGGCGCGGCAGGGGTGGCTGCAGGTGCGCTGGTCGAGGTGCTGGCCAGGCTGGTGTTCGCGCCCGAGCCGCCGCCGCCGCCGCCGCAGGCTACCAGGGTGCTACCGAATGCCGCGATTGCGGCGATTCGCATTGCAAGAGTATGGAGTGGGAGAGTCATGGCAGTCTTCAGGAAGTTACTGAGAGGCACAAATTATTGCCTCATGGAATTCCTGAAGGTTACGCCAAAGCAAAATTTAGGAACAGTAAAATCGGAAATCTGTTCCGTATTTCACCCAAATACAACATAAACTTATCGCTTTTTTCACGACCATTATTCGGTTTATAAGCGATTTACATGTGTATTTATATTGCTCTTTTCAGTATTGACGCAATAAAAAAACCGCCCCTCAGGGCGGTTTCGATGGCAGACCTTTAATCTGCCTCAACCGGTTGCGCTGGACTTTGCGCCAAATCGCGTGTAACCGGATGTCACTCTAACAATTCCGACTTGGCGCTCAGCGCGCGGACGCCACCATGAAATCGACGGCGGCCTTGACGTCGGCATCCGGCGCGCTGGCGCCGCCTTTTGGCGGCATCATGCCGGTCTTGCCCGTGAAACCCTCGATCGCGTGCTTGTACAGCACGGCCGTGCCCTGCTGGATGCGCGGCGCCCAGGCTGCCTTGTCGGCCAGCTTCGGCGCACCGGCGATGCCGGCGCCATGGCAAGCCACGCAGGCGCTGTTGTAGAGGGTCTTGCCGCTGTCGGCGCTGGCCACGGCCGGCGCGGCGGCGGGAGTTGCTGGCGCCGCCGCCGCTGGCGTGCCGGCGGCCGGTGCGGCGGGGGCAGCGTCCTGGGCAGCCGTTGCGCCAGCGGCGGCAGGCGTGCCTGCAGCGGGTGCAGCGGCCTGCACCGCGGGCGCGGCCGGTTCCTTGAACTTGGCGCCGCTCTGGTTCGCCATGTAAACCACGGCGCGTTCGACTTCCAGGTTATCCAGGTCCGGGTTGCCGCCCTTGGCCGGCATCGCGCGGATGCCTTCGATGGCGTGCTTGACCAGGGTGTCGTAGCCTTGCGCCAGGCGCGCGGTCCAGTCGCCGGCCGCACCCACCTTCGGCGCACCGGCCACGCCGGCGCTGTGGCAGGCCGCGCACACGGCGGTGTAGACGGCGCCGCCGGCCTGCAGTACTTTCGGGGCATTCGCGTCGACCAGGGTAAAACCTTCCTCGGCCACCGGACGCAGGCGTGTTGCGACCGCTTCCTCGCCCAGGCTCTGGGTGCCTGCGCCGTCGAGCTTGTCGGTCGTGACATAAGCGACCAGCAGGATGATGCCGATGACGATTACCAGGAAGAAGCCAGCGACCACCGCGATGAGCTGCTTGGGCGTCCGGATAAACGATTGTTCATTGTGTGCGTCGCTCATGATTTCCTTAATACGATTAAAAAAACCTGCCACTAGACTTACAGCCACTGACTGCCACCAAACCTGCTACCCGGCGCTTACGCTTCCTGCATGCTATTTTTGCAAAGCTGCCAATCGGCGATTATAGTCTCAAAAAATGCCTCATGGCACATCTGACAAGCATGGCGCCACACTTTCCATGGACGTTGCGCGCGAAAGACTGTATCCTTCGCATCGCTCAGGAGTTTCCCGCGCGGCTGTAGCTCAGTGGATAGAGTATTGGCCTCCGAAGCCAAGGGTCGCTGGTTCGATCCCAGCCAGCCGCGCCACCTGACGCATCGTTTACCGCCTGTCCAGGCACCTCACCACCTGTTTTCCTGCACACGCTGCCTTGCCAACTATATAAATAGATCGCCTACGCTCACAGCGTGATGTAGCGCCGCAGCCTTGGCCCCAGGCTATTGGTCACGGCCAGCGGCAGCTTTTGCCAGGCGCTCTCGATCAGCGGCCGCAATTGCGATGCCATGCCACCGCCCGTGGCCTGCGCGGCGCCGGCGCCGATGCCTTGCGCCACCCCTTGCGCATCCCACTCGCGCCAGTCCAGCGCCACCGGCACTGCGCCCCATTGCTTCTTGAATTTGTAGGTCCCTTCGCCATAGGTCGAGCGCCCGAAGTCGAACTGGCGCACGCCGCGTTCGCACAGCTGCGACTGGATGGTCCAGTAGAGCAGCATGTTCGGCGCCAGCGGGTTGTAGTCGGCCAGGGTCGAGGCCCAGGGAATCACGGCCTGGCCGCCGCACAGCAGCACCCAGCCGGCGCCGACCGCCTTGCCTTCGTGGCGCACGATGACGATGAACATGTCGCCGGCCGCGCTGTAGTGGCGGTGGATGGCGTCGAACCAGGCGCGGCTGTGCGGCGGGCTGCCCAGGCGGCGCATGTTGCGGCTGTAGACGTCGTAGAAATCGGCCACGGCGTCCGGGCTGCCGGCCACTTCCGAGGTCAAGCCATTCTTTTCCGCCTTGCGCACCTGGCTGCGCAGTTTCGGCGGGTAGCTTTGCATCAGGGCCGCCGCATCGCCAGGCAGGCCGAGCAGCATGCGCACCTTGCGCCCGGCGAGCGCCGCCTCGTCGAGGGTGTCCGCATCCGAGCAGCGCAGTTCCAGCCCGGCCGCGCTGGCGCCACCCATGTCGGCGCGCGCGCGTGCCGCCAGCGCTTGCGCCACCTCGGGCGACGTGGCCAGCGGCCCGCCCAGATCGCAGAAGGGCAGGGAGATCCAGCGCGCCTTGCCCAGCGGCCGGCTGACGGCCGACAGCGGCAGCATCCCGGCCAGCTGGCCGGCGCGGCGCGCCACCAGGGCCTGGCCAGGGTAGCCGTAGGCGCCGGCCACCGCGCGGCGCCAGGCCGCCAGGTGGTAGGCGCTGCCGTTGGGTTGGGCACGCGCAAAGGCGTCCAGCTCGTCGTTGCCGGGCGCATGGGTGTCAAGATAGGCGAATTCGAGGTCGTTCACGTGCTGCTCCTGCGGTGCGCACCAGGGTTTCCAGCGGTGCATGATTGGTCGCGCCAGATTGTATACGAACGACAACTTCGCTCCGCGCTCGCCGGGCAAAAGTGTGGCCTGCGCACGATTCATTTTCTTGCGGAACTTGTCTAGCAGAAAATGCTAATATTGCACGGTGCCATGCAGCGTGTGTCCGGCCTGCGCGCCGCGCCGGTCTTTCATCATGGATGGTGACGAGCGGCCGAGTCCGGTGACCGGAATATTTACCGCTGGCAAGATCATCTGTCATCCCAGGCAAGTTCATCCAGCATGCATGGAACAGGCGGCTTGGGAAGCATTTCGATACAAATACAACATCGTCAGGAAACGTCTGTTGTTGGTGTTCTACAAACAGGAACCCGAGGTTGAGGCGTCTCCTGTTTCCATGCTATATTAAAAATTAGCATAATAGCAAAACTTTATTCGATAACGGAAGCTGATAATGAAAGCAGATCAGGTCGTCGCGGTAGTTGGACTGGGTTACGTCGGACTGCCACTGGCAGTGGAATTCGGTAAAAAGGTGAGGACGATCGGTTTCGACCTGTCGACTGCCAAGATCGAAAACTACAAGAAATTCATTGACCCGACCGGTGAAGTCTCGACCGAGCAGCTGCAGTCGGCAAAACAACTCGAAGTGAGCACCGATCCGGCCGTGCTGGCCGAAGCCGACTACGTCGTGGTGGCCGTGCCGACCCCGGTAGACATGGCCCACAACCCGGACTTCACCCCGCTGATCGGCGCCAGCACCACCGTCGGCAAGCACATGAAGAAGGGCGCGATCGTCGTCTTCGAATCGACCGTCTATCCAGGCGCCACCGAGGAAGTCTGCATCCCGCTGCTGGAAAAGCACTCGGGCCTGAAGTGGAAACAGGACTTCCACGTCGGCTTCTCGCCGGAGCGCATCAATCCGGGCGACAAGGAACACACCCTGACCACGATCCTGAAGGTCGTCTCGGGCGACGACGCGGAGTCGCTGGAAGCGATTGCCCAGCTGTACGAATCGGTGATTACTGCCGGCGTGCACCGCGCCTCGAGCATCAAGGTCGCGGAAGCGGCAAAGGTCATCGAAAACACCCAGCGCGACCTGAATATCGCGCTGATGAACGAACTTGCGATCATTTTCGATAAAATCGGCATCGATACGCTGGAAGTGCTGAAAGCTGCCGGTACCAAGTGGAACTTCCTGCCGTTCCGCCCGGGCCTGGTCGGCGGCCACTGCATCGGCGTCGATCCTTATTACCTGACCCACAAGGCCGAGATGGTCGGCTACCATCCGCAAGTGATCCTGGCGGGCCGCCGCATCAACGACGGCATGGCCAAGTTTGTCGCGGAAAAAACCGTCAAGTCGATGATTTCCTCGGGCTTCCAGGTCAAGGGTGCGAAAGTCAACGTCATCGGCCTGACCTTCAAGGAAAACTGCCCGGACCTGCGCAACTCGAAAGTGGCCGACATCGTCCATGAGCTGGAAAGCTATGGCGTCGACGTCCACGTCTACGATCCGCTGGCCGAAAGCGAAGAAGCCGAGCACGAGTACGGCATCAAGCTGGAATCCTGGGACAAGCTGCCGAAGGCCGACGCCCTGATCGCGGCCGTGCCGCACAAGGAAGTGCTGGCGCTGTCGCTGACCGATTTCCAGGCCAAGCTGAACGACGGCGGCTGCTTCATCGACGTCAAGTCGCAATTCGACGAAGCAGCGCTGCGCGAAGCCGGCTACTGCGTCTGGCGCCTGTAAAAGCCCGGGCTGCGACAAGGCCGCCATCGGGGCGGCTTTGTTGCCTGTGCCCAGTTCGCCGGCGCGGGCAGCCCATGTTTTTATACCGCGCAATCGAGAAAGTGTCGGAAAACTGTGAATAAGATTCAAGACGTAAGGCAGCATCTGGGCCAGCACAGCCACCACTGGCTGGTCACCGGCGCGGCCGGCTTCATCGGTTCGAACCTGGTCGAGGCGCTGCTCGCGCTCGGCCAGCGCGTGACCGGGCTCGACAACTTCGCGACCGGACACCGCCACAACCTCGAGCAGGTGAAAGAATCTGTCACAAATGACGCCTGGATGAAATTTAATTTCATCGAAGGCGATATTCGCCGTCAGGCGGACTGTGCGCGCGCATGCGAAGGCGTAGACTTCGTGCTGCACCAGGCCGCGCTCGGCTCGGTGTCGCGCTCGATCGACGATCCGATTGCCACGAATGAAACGAATGTCACCGGTTTCCTGAACATGCTGGTTGCCGCCCGCGACGCGAAAGTCCGCCGCTTCGTCTATGCCGCCTCGAGCTCGACCTATGGCGACCACCCGGCCCTGCCGAAGGTGGAAGACGTGATCGGCAACCCGCTGTCGCCGTATGCGGTAACCAAGTATGTGAACGAGCTGTACGCCAACGTCTTCGGCCGCACCTATGGCACCGAAGCGATCGGCCTGCGCTACTTCAACGTGTTCGGCCCGCGCCAGGATCCGAACGGCGCCTATGCCGCCGTGATCCCGCAATGGGTGGCCGCGCTGATCCGCAACGCGCCGCTGCGCATCAACGGCGACGGCGAGACCAGCCGCGATTTCTGCTACATCGACAACGTGGTGCAGGCAAACCTGCTGGCCGCGCTGGCGCCGGGCGAAGCCGCGAACGCGGTCTACAACGTGGCCCTGAACGAGCGCACCAGCCTGAACGAACTGTACGCGATGATGCGTACGCTGCTGGCGGAACGCTTCCCGCACGTGGCGGCGCACCAGCCGGAATACGTCGACTTCCGCCGTGGCGATGTGCGCCACTCGCAGGCGGACATCGGCAAAGCCGAAACGCTGCTGGGCTATGCGCCCACGCATCGCATCGAAGAGGGCCTGCGGCAGGCCATGGATTGGTATGTCCGCGACCTGCAGGGTTCGCACGCGGTGACCGAATAAGCAAGAAGAAGCAAGAAGAACTGGAGGGCTGACGTGTTTAGAATCTCTAACCACTACGTGTCGAAGATCGTTTCCGTGCTGCTGGTGGTGGAAGTGCTGGTGCTGCTCGGCGCCGCCTACGCCGGTGCGGCCCTGCGCTACATGGAGGTCGGCAATGGCGTGACCTTGCCGCCGCTCGACCATTTCTTCACCTCGGCGATTGCCTTCGCCCTGGCGATCGTGTTCAGCATGAGCGCCATGGGCATGTACCAGCTCGACTTCGAGGACGGCCTGCGCCACCCCTTCCTGATGAAGCTCCTGCCGTCGTTCGTGATGGGCTTCCTGATCCTGACCCTGGTGTTCTACATCATGCCCGAGCTGTCGCTGGGCCGCGGCATCCTGCTGATGGTGTTCGGCCTGTCGGCGGTCGGCATCTACCTGGCGCGCATGATCTTCTTCAAGACCTCGGAAGCGCGCTTCCTGCAGTCGCGCATCATGTTCCTCGGCGGCGGTGCGCTGGCCAAGGAATGCGCCGATCTCGCCGACCGCGCCGCGCGCTACCACCGCTACGACATCGCCGGCTTCATCCCGAGCGCCGGTGAAGAATTGTGCGTGCCGCAGAACGACCTGCTCAAGGTGCGCGAGGGCGATTCCCTGGTCAAGCTGGCGCGTCAGCACAACGTCCAGGAAATCGTGGTCTCGGTACAGAACCGCCGCGGCGGCTTCCCGATCAAGGAACTGCTCGACTGCAAGCTGCAGGGCGTGAAGGTCACCGACGCCGCCAATTTCTTCGAACGCGAGACCTGCCAGATCCGCGTCGATTCCATCCAGCCGAGCTGGCTGGTGTTCGGCGGCGGCTTCGACCAGAGCTTCGTGCGCATCTTCATGAAGCGCAGCTTCGACCTGGTGTGCAGCACCGCGATCCTGGCGCTGACCTTCCCGATCATGCTGCTGGCGGCGCTGGCCGTGCGCCTGGAAGACCGCGGCCCGGTCTTCTATTCGCAGGAACGCGTCGGCAAGGACGGCAAGAGCTTCTTCGTGCATAAATTCCGCAGCATGCGTGCCGACGCCGAAAAGGGCGGCAAGCCGCAGTGGGCCGCGCAGAACGACCCGCGCGTCACGCGCGTGGGCAACTTCATGCGCAAGACCCGCATCGACGAGCTGCCGCAGATCCTGAACGTGTTCAAGGGCGAGATGTCGTTCGTCGGCCCGCGTCCGGAACGGCCTTACTTCGTCGAGCAGCTGATCGAGGTGGTCCCGTACTACAACGTCCGCCACAGCATCAAGCCGGGCATCACCGGCTGGGCCCAGGTGCGCTACGGCTACGGTTCCTCGGCCGAGGACGCGCTGCAAAAGCTGCAGTACGACCTGTACTACGTGAAGAACAACAGCCTGTTCCTGGACTTCCTGATCCTGATCGACACGCTGAAGGTGGTCCTGTTCCGCAGCGGCCGTTAAGCAAGGTCTTGTTCTTCGATCCCGGCCCCGGCCGGGATCGGCTCTTCGCCCGTCCGCGCACCCACCGACACCATGGATAGTGTTTCCCTGACCAGTATCGCCGCCTTCAGCTATGGCCTCGCGGCCCTCGGCTTCGTGGCGCTTGCCGTGCCGCTGCTGACCGGCTGGCGCAGGCGCGCCTATGGTCCGGTGCTGACCCTGGCCTGCGTCGCCACGGCGCTGTGGGCCGGCGCGCTCGCCGCCGCCGCCTTCGACCGCATGCTGTGGACCGACCTGAGCGACGCCATGGAGGTAACGCGCAACGCCGCCTGGTCGCTGTTCCTGGTGGTCCTGCTGGGCGACTACCACCAGAAGGGCAGCCGCCTGCCGTTCGGCCTGCGTCCGGCGCTGTTCATCGCGGCCGTCTGCTACCTGCTGGCCCTGGGCGCGGCCTTTGCCGGCTATTGGGACTTGTCGCTGCTCGACTCGGTGCTGCCGGTGACGGCGCGCGTGGCCCAGGCCGTGGGCGGCATGCTGCTGGTCGAGCAGGCCTACCGCAACAAGACCGCCCAGGAACGCTGGGCCATCAAGTTCGTCTGCCTGGCCATCGGCGGCATGTTCGCGTATGACTTCTACCTGTACAGCCACGCGATGCTGTTCCGCGAAGTCGATCCCGACATCTGGGCCGCGCGCGGCGTGGTGAACGCGCTGACGGTGCCGCTGATCGCGGTGTCAATGCGGCGCGCCAAGTCCTGGAGCTCGCCGCTGGCGGTGTCGCGCCGCGCCATGTTCCACTCGGCCGCGCTGTTCGGCTCCGCCATCTACTTGCTGGCGATGGGTTCGGCCGGCTACTACCTGCGCTACTTCGGCGGCAGCTGGGGCACGGTGATGCAGGTGACCTTCCTGTTCGGCGCCTTGCTGCTGCTGACGGGGATCCTGTTCTCGGGCACCTTCCGCGCCTGGCTAAAGGTCTTCATCAGCAAGCATTTCTACAGCTACGGCTACGACTACCGCGAGGAGTGGATGCGCTTTACCCGCACCCTGTCCGAGCGCGGCGACAACCTCGGCGAGCGTGCCATCCAGGCCGTGGCGGCGCTGGTCGAGAGCCCGGGCGGCGTCCTGTGGCAGCGGCGCGAGTCCGGCAACTTCGAGCCGCTGGCGCACTGGCAGGTGCCGGCCGCCGACATCGTCGAGCCGGGCGACTCCGCCCTGTGCCACTTCCTGGAACGCACCCAGTGGGTGATCGACCTCGGCGAAGTGATCACCGAGCCGGAAAAATACGATGGCCTGGAACTGCCGCAGTGGCTCAAGGACTACCCGCGCGGCTGGCTGGTGGTGCCGCTGATGATGGGAAGCCGGCTGTTCGGCTTCGTGGTGCTGCAGACCGCGCGCAGCCCGCTCAAGCTGAACTGGGAAGTGATCGACCTGCTCGACATCGCCGGCAGCCAGGCCGCCAGCTACCTGGCGCAGCAGGAAGCGGCCAACGCGCTGATGGTGGCGCGCCAGTTCGAGTCCTTCAACCGCATGTCGACCTTCGTGGTGCACGACCTGAAGAACCTGGTCTCGCAGCTGTCGCTGATGAACGCCAACGCCGCGCGCCACAAGGACAACCCCGAATTCCAGGCCGACATGCTGGAGACCGTGTCGCTGTCGGTGCAGAAGATGCGCCTGATGCTGCAAAAGCTGAGCCGCATCGACGTCGAGGAAAAGCCCGCGCCGCAGGCCCTGGAGATGATCGTGCGCCAGGCCATGGCGCAAAAGGCCGCGTTCGAGCCGCGCCCGCAATTGCGCGTGGTCGACGCCGGCCTGCGCGTGCTGGCCGACCGCGAACGCCTCGAGCGCGTGCTTGGCCACCTGATCCAGAACGCGATCGAAGCCACGCCAAAGGAGGGCAGCGTCATTATCAGCCTGGCGCGCGCTGGCGACGCGGTAGAGGTCGAGATCGCCGACACCGGCGAAGGCATGAGCGAGGAATTCATCCGCGAGCGCCTGTTCAAGCCTTTCGAGTCGACCAAGTCGGCCGGCATGGGCATCGGCGTGTTCGAGAGCCGCGAATACATCAATGAGCTGGGCGGCCGCCTGGAAGTGAGCAGCCAGCCGTCGCTCGGCACCACGTTCAAGGTCGTCCTGCCCCTCTACCAGCGCGACGCGCTGCTCGAGCGCGCAGCCTGACCCACCAGTCGATACAAGGAACACCGTGACACAAAACAAGCCGAAACTCCTGATCATCGAAGACGACCCCGGCCTGCAAAAGCAGCTGAAGTGGAGCCTGGATGCCTACGACGTGGTCGTGGCCGGCGACCGCGAAGCGGCGCTGGCCCAGATCCGCCGCCACGAGCCGGCGGTGGTGACCATGGACCTGGGCCTGCCGCCCGACCCGGACGGTTCGACCGAAGGCCTGGCCACGCTGCAGCAGATCCTGGCGCTGGCGCCGGACACGCGCGTGATCGTCCTGACCGGCAACCAGGACCACGCCAACGCCGTCAAGGCGATCGGTTTGGGCGCCTACGACTTCCACCAGAAGCCCTGCGACCCCGAGGTGCTGAACCTGGTGATCCAGCGCGCCTTCTTCCTGAGCGAACTGCAGCAGGAAAACCGCCGCATGCAGCAGCAGCAGGCCGATTCGCCGATGTCGGGCGTGATCTCGCGCGCACCGTCGATGCTGAAGATCTGCCGCAACGTCGAGAAGGTGGCGCCAACCTCGGCCTCGGTGATGCTGCTCGGCGAATCCGGCACCGGCAAGGAAGTGCTGGCGCGCGCCGTGCACGCCCTCAGCCCGCGCGCCAAGGAACGCTTCATGGCGATCAACTGCGCGGCGATTCCCGAAAACCTGCTCGAATCCGAACTGTTCGGCTACGAGAAGGGCGCCTTTACCGGCGCGGCGAAGCAGACCAAGGGCAAGGTGGAACTGGCCCATGGCGGCACCTTCTTCCTCGACGAAGTGGGCGATTTGCCGATGCCGCTGCAGGCCAAGCTGCTGCGCTTCCTGCAGGAGCGCGTGATCGAGCGCATCGGCGGCCACGAGGAAATTCCGGTCGACGTGCGCATCGTCTGCGCCACCCACCAGAAGCTGAAGGAACTCTGCGCCACCGGCCGCTTCCGCGAAGACTTGTATTACCGCCTGTCGGAGATCGTGGTCACGATCCCGCCGCTGCGCGACCGCGAGGGCGACGCCGCGCTGCTGGCCCACCACTTCAAGAACAAGTTCTGCGCCGCCGAAGCGCGCGGCACGCTGCACTTCGCGCCGGACGCGATCGCCGCCATCGAAGCCTACAACTGGCCAGGTAACGTGCGCGAGATGGAAAACTACATCAAGCGCGCCGTCATCATGGCCGACGGGAACACCATCGTCGCCGACGACCTGGGCCTGCCGGGCGAGGGCTTCGAAGAAGAGCCGATCAACCTGCGCCAGGTGCGCGACGAGGCCGAGTACAAGGCCATCATCAAGGCGCTGGCGCGGGTCGACGGCAACATCGTCAAGGCCTCCGAGATCCTCGGCATCAGCCGCCCGACCATGTACGACCTGATGAGCCGTCACAACATCAAGACCGGTACGTGAAACGCCTGGCATGGACGCTGGCCGTGCTGGCGCTGCTGGCGGCCGGCGCCGTGGCCGGCGCGCTCGCTTACCTGCAGGCGCAGGGCGTGGCGCCGCGCGCGCTGGCGCCCTACCTGCTGCACCGGACGGGCGGGCATAACCAGTTCATCGAAGGCGCCGGCCGCTTGACGGCAGCGGCCTTGCTGCGCCTGGACCGCGGCGGCTACCTGCGCCAGGCCATGCCGCCGCTGCCTGTCGGCGCCCAGCCGCAGGCGCTGCCGGCGGCCGGCGGCAACGAGCGCCTGGTCGCCTCGGTCGAGGAAGCGCGGCGCGCGCTGGCCGGCGCCGTTCCCGGCGATGTCATCACCTTCCTGGCCGGGACGTACACCGTGAAGGGCACCCTGTTCGCCAGCCGTCCCGGCCTGGAAACCGCGCCGATCGTGGTGCGCGCCGCGCGCCCGGGCACGGTGGAGCTCCGTTTCGACGCCGCCGAAGGTTTCTCGGTGTCGGCGCCCTACTGGCGCTTCGAGAACCTCACGCTGCGCGGCGCCTGCCGCTACGACGACAACTGCCAGCACGCCTTCCACGTGGTCGGCCGCGCCCACCATTTTGTCGCCCGCAACAACACGCTGGGCGACTTCAATGCCCACTTCAAGATCAACGGCGAGAAGGGCGTGTTTCCCGACTTCGGCCTGATCGAAGCGAACACCCTGTCCAACACGGCCGCGCGGCGTACCGGCAAGCCGGTGACGCCAATCGACCTGGTCGGCGCCAGCGACTGGACCGTGCGCGCCAACATCATCCGCGACTTCATCAAGGCCGGCGGCGACCGCATCAGCTATGGCGCCTTTGCCAAGGGCGGCGCCCAGCGCACGGTGTTCGAGCGTAACGTGGTGCTGTGCGAGGAAGCGCTGCTGGGCGAGCCGGGGCAGCGCGTCGGCCTGTCGTTCGGCGGCGGCGGCACCGGCAAGCCGTATTGCCGCGACCGCCAATGCATCACCGAGCACGACGAAGGCATCATGCGCGCCAACCTGGTCGCCGGCTGTTCGGACGTGGGCATCTACCTGAACAGTGCCGCGGGTGCGCGCATCGTCGACAACACGATCCTCGACACGGCCGGGGTGCAGGTACGCTTCGCCACCAGCAGCGCGGCCCTGGACGGCAACCTGGTCGACGGCACCATCCGCAGCGACGCCGGCGGCACCGTACGCCTGGGCGGCAACCTGGTGACGCCGATCTGGCAGCTGTACCTCGGGCGGCATCCGCAGCGGGCGCTGTTCAGGGATACGGCCAGCTTCGACCTGCGCTGGCGCGGCGATGCGCCGGTGCGCATGGGTAGTGACCCTGATGCCGATTTGTGCGGATCGAGGCGGGAAGGCCAGGCCGCCTACGGGGCCTTCGACGACTTCGCGCAATGCCTGCGGCAGGACGTGCGCTGAAAGACGCGGCATCCCGTGCCAGGCAGGATCTTAATCCGGCACCGCCAGGATCACGCTCGACGCCTTGAAGATTGCCATGACCTCCTTGCCCGGCGCCAGCGCCAGCGCCTCGGCGCTGTCGTTGGTCACGATCGCCGCCAGCGCCAGGCCGCCGGGCAGGTCCAGCACCACCTCGGTGTTCACGGCCCCGGGCTGGATCCGCGACACGCTGCCGCGCAGCTGGTTGCGCGCCGAGAAGCGCGCGCGCTCGTCGGCCGCCACCAGGATCACCGAGGACGCCTTGACCAGCGCATAGGCATCGGCGCCCGGCCGCAGGCCGAGCTCCTGGGTGCTGCCGTGGGTGATGACGGCCACGATGCGCTGGCCGCCGGCGGCCTCGAGTTCGATTTCGTCGTTGACGGCGCCGGTCTTCACCGCCACCACCTTGCCCAGGAACTGGTTACGGGCGCTGGTGCGCATGCTGATTCTCCTGATGAATACGTAGTCGTCGGCCAGGCCTGCGCTGTGCCGTCCAAGCTGTTCGACAAAGCGCCGGTGTTCCTGTTCCAGGCGCGCGAAGTTGGCCACCAGCTGGGCGCCGCGCGCCGTGAGGCGGGTGCCGCCGCCGCCCTTGCCGCCGGCGGCGCGTTCGACCAGCGGTTCGCCGGCCAGGTTGTTCATGGTGTCGATGGCGTCCCAGGCCGCCTTGTAGCTCATCCCGGCGGCTTTCGCGGCCCCGGTGATCGAGCCGCATGCGGCGATCTGCGCCAGCAGGGTCAGGCGGCTGGCGCCGCCGAAGGGCTCGCCGCCGGCGGTCAGCCAGAGCGAACCCTGGAGCGCCAGGGGCTTGTCGGTCGGTGCGGTCATGGGGTCTCCAGTGCGGGGGCGCCCGCGTCGAGCGCGCCGTCGCGCATGCGCACCACGTGGTCGCCGAAGACCTCGGCGTCGGCCACGTCGTGGCTGATCAGGATCATCGGCAGCCCGAGTTCGCGCTGCAGGGCGTCCAGCTCGCCGCGCAGGACGATGCGCAGGTCGGGGTCGAGGGCGGCGAAGGGTTCGTCCAGCAGCAGCGCCGCCGGCTGGGCCACCAGGGCGCGCGCCAGGGCCACGCGCTGGCGCTGGCCGCCCGACAGTTCGCCCGGCAGCTGGTGCGCCAGGTGGTCCAGGTGGAAGGCGGCGAGCCAGCGCTGCACCGCCTCGCTGCCGGCCTGGCGGTCCGGATTGCGCCAGCCCCGGGCTTCGCCGAAGGCGATGTTCTGGCGTACCGTCAGGTGCGGGAACAGGGCGTAGTCCTGGAACAGGTAGCCCATGCGGCGCGCCTGGGGCGGCAGGTCGATGTGCCGCGAGGCGTCGAACAGCAGCTCGCCGCCGACCATGATGCGGCCGCTGTCCGGGCGCAGCAGGCCGGCGATCGCGCGCAGGGCCTGGCTCTTGCCGGCGCCGGAAGGGCCGAGGATCACCAGGCGCCGGCTGTCGGACTGCAAACGCAGGTCGAGGTGGAAGCTGCGCTTGCCGGAGCGGAGGGTTTTCTGGATGTTGAGGTCGAACTGCATGCCGTATTTTACCGGTACCCCACGCGGCCCGGCGCCAGGCGCCCGGCGGTCAGCAGCACGGCCATGCACACCGCCGAGGTAATCAGGACCAGCGTATTCGCGATATCGTCCTGCCCGGCCTGCACCGCTTCGTACACGGCAATCGACAGCGTTTGCGTGCGCCCGGGGATGCTGCCGGCCACCATCAGGGTGGCGCCGAACTCGCCCATTGCGCGCGCAAAGGCCAGCAGGGCGCCGGCCAGGATGCCGCGCCAGGCCAGCGGCAAGGTCACGCGCAGGAACAGCGCCGCCTCCGAGATGCCGAGCACGCGCGCGGCGTCTTCCAGGCGGCCGTCGACGGTCTCGAAGGCGGCGCGCGCCGGCTTGAACACCAGGGGAAAAGCGACAATCGCCGCGGCGATCACCGCGCCCTGCCAGGTGAAGATCAGGTTGATGCCGAACCAGTCCTGCAAGCCCTGGCCGATCCAGCCCTTGCGGCCCAGCAGCACCAGCAAATAATAGCCGAGCACCGTGGGCGGCATTACCATCGGCAGGGTCAATATCGTGTCCAGCAGTTCGCGGCCCGGGAAGCGCCGCCGCGCCAGCAGGAAGCCGACCGCCACCCCCAGCACCAGCGCGATCGCGGTGGCCCAGCAGGCCACTTTCAGCGACAGGGCGAGGGCGGTCCAGGTCGGGTGCATCGGGCGCTCAGGGAACGGCGCTCAGGGCTTGAGGAAGCCGTAGCGCGCCAGCACGGCCTGGGCCGCCGGGGCCTGGACCCAGGCCACGAAGCGGCGCGCCTCGGCGGCCTCTTTCGTACCGGCGGTGGCGGCGATCGGGTAGCTGATCGGCGTGGCCAGCGGCACGTCCATGGCGACCTTGACCTTCCCCTTGAAGGCGACGGCGTCGGAACCGTAGACGAAGCCGGCCTCGGTTTCGCCGCGCGCCACGTAGTCGAGCGCCTGGCGCACGTTCTGGGTCATGATCATTTTCGGCTTCAGGGCTTCCCACAGCTTGGCTGCCTCGAGCGCTTCCTGGGTGTAGCGGCCGGCCGGCACGCTGGCCGGGTTGCCGACGGCCAGGCGCGCGACTTTTTCCTGGCGCAGGTCGTCGAGGCGCTTGATGGCCAGGGTGCTGTCGTTTGGCACCACCAGCACCAGGGTATTGCGCACGAAGTTCACGCGCTCGCGCGGCGTCACCAGCTTCTGCGCCACTGCCGCATCCATGGTGTCCTGGTCGGCCGAGGCGAACACGTCGACCGGCGCGCCCTTGGCCATCTGCTGCAGCAGGGCGCCGGAGGCGGCAAAGTTCAGCAGCACCTTGCTGCCGGGATGGGCGGTCTCATAGCTTTGGGCGATTTCCTTGAAGGCGTCGGTCAGGCTGGCGGCGGCCGAGACGGTGATCTCGGCGGCATGGGAGGCGATGCTGGCGGCGAGCAGCACGGCGCTGGCAAGGAAACGGCGGGTGAACGAAGCAGGCACGGAAGTCCTCCGGATGAGTGATTTCCGTCAGTGTAACAGCGTTATATACTTTCGTATATTGCGCTCCGTGGCGCCGGGGTGGGGCCGTGTGGTGTGCTTACCAGGAGCGCAGCCAGTCGCGCGTCCAGCTGTTCACCTGGTCTTGCCAGGGCCGGCGCGAAAAGGTGTGGTCGGCCTTGTCGATCTTCTGGCGCGTGAAGCGCGGTGCGGCAAGCAGCTGTTGCCAGGCGCCGGGCCGCGCCGACAAATCGGCGAATTCCTGGGCCGTCAGGTCGGCGCCGCTCAGCACCACCAGCACGCGGCCGCCGAAGCGGCCCAGCGCCGCCTGCATGCGCTCGGGCAGGGGCGCGTCGGTGGCGATTTCGGCCTGGGCCTGGGCCTGGGGCCGTGGCTTGAAGGCCTTGCCCAGGTCTTGCCACAGGCCGCGCACCGAGGCTTTCACGTCGAACTGGCCGCTGGCGACCTTTTTCCACAGGCGCGCATCGAACAGGCGCGCGCGATAATAATGCTTGATGGTGGCGCGCGCCGCGCCTTCCTCGGTGCGCACCCAGGGGTTGAGCAGCACCAGCCCGGCCACGCGCGCATCCTGGGGTGCGTACATGGCGGCGGCCGAGGCGCCGTCGCACAGGCCCCAGAGCACCACTTCGCGCATGCCGGGCACCTCGACGAAGAAGCGGTCGATGGCCGCGCGCAGGTCCTCGTGCACGTCGTCGAAGCTGCGCAACGCGCCCTCGCTGTCGCCCATGCCGCGGTAATCGAAGCGCAGCGCCGGGACGCCGGCGGCGGCCAGGTCGCGCGCCAGCAGGGTGAACTGGCGATGGCTGCCGGCGCGGTATTGCGGGCCGCCGACCACGATCAAGACACCACGCGCATGCGCCGTCGTTGCCGCTGCGGGCAGGCTCAGGATGCCGTACAGCCAGGCGTCGCCGCAGGCGAAGGAAAGGGCGCGTTCTTCAGGCATCGGCATGAGGGGTCAGGGCGGCGCAGGTGGCCGCGATCAAATTCGGGCAATCGACGGTTTCCGGCGCGGCCCAGAACTGCGGGCCGGCGGCCAGGTGCACGTTCACGCGGCTGCCTTGCAGGCGCCAGGTATCGACCACGCGTGCGGCCGCCGGCGGCAGGGGGCGTTCGGGTGCGGCCACGACTTCGCACCAGTCGATGGTGCAGCGTGGCGCCAGGGCGCGCGCGTCGGCGCCGTCGATGCCGTCGGCCAGGGCCGGGGCCAGTGCGTAGCCGGCGATCTCCAGCGCTTCGCCGGCCTTCAAGGTGTCGCGCAGGGCGTCGGTGCCGCCGCTGTCGCTGCCGCCGGCCAGCAGTTCGCCCGCCAGTTTCAGGCGCAGGAATTGGTTCAAATAGCCCGAGCCGATGGTCACCGGTTGCCACAGCAGCAGCCGTGCCGGCGGTACGGGCGCGCGCTGGGCATGGCAGACCGCCAGCAGGGCGCCCAGGCGCAGGCCCCAGAGGCCGGCGGTACAACCGGTTTGTTGCTCCAGCCAGCCGCGCGCAGTTGCGATGTCGCGCAGCCAGCCATCCCAGGACGCGTCGCCGAAGTCGCCGCCGCTGTCGCCGCAGCCGTGCAGGTCGAGCAGCAGCACGGCGACGCCTTGCGCCGCCAGCGCGCGCGCCTGCAGGGCGGCCATGCGCCGCGACCGGTTCATCTCTTCGGCAAAGGGGTGGATGTAGACCAGCGCGCCGCGGCACGCACCCGCAGGGGCGTGGTAGAGGCAAAAGCGCGGGCCTGCTTCGGTCGGGAGGAAGAACGCGTCGGCGGGCGCGTGCATCTTACGCGGCGCGTTCTTCGACGAAGGCGGCCAGGCTGCCGAGCGTGGCAAAGGTGCTGGCGCTGATGTCGTCGTCGTCGATGGCGATGCCGAAATGCTCGTCGAGGGCGCCGATCAGGGTGACCACGGCCATCGAGTCGAGTTCGGGCAGGCTGCCCAGCAGCGGCGAATCGGCAGTGAGCGACTGGCCGGCCGGGCCCAGGTTCAGCACGTCGATCAGGAGGGTTTTGACTTCTTCAAGGTACTTCATAAGCTCGTCGTCGGTGTGGGTGCAGGCCGGTTGCGCGTTTCCAGCAGCGTGTGCAGGCGGCGCAGTCCGGGCCAGCGGTAATAATTAACATGGTACATAGTGCGTACCTCGTCCGTCCAGCGCAGGTGCCATTCCATCACGCGGCCGTAGAACTCGAGCCGCGCAAAGCGGCCGGCGTCGAACAGGGCGCGGCAGGCTTCCTCGCGCATCAGCAGCGTCGGCGACCAGTTGCCCGGCACGCTTTCGTCGTAGCTGGTCTTCAGGACCACGATGCTGTCGGCGTCTTCCACGCACAAGTCCATGGCCACCAGCTGCTCGTTGAAATAATACCGGTAAACACTGGAGGAGATGCGACTGGCAGCGTTGCGGCTCGCCAGTGCTTCGAGCATGGCGCGGTAGTAGCGGCCCTGGGCATTCCCGGCATGGACCGCCGTGCCCTGGCCTGCCTTCCAGCCGCTGCTTTCCAGGCGCCCGTAATCGATCACGGCCTGCGCCATCGCGGCGGGCTCGCGGTCGATCTGCAGGCGCGTGGCGATGCCTTCGCGTTCCAGGCGGGCGCGCTGTTTCTTCAGGTTGCCGCGCAAATTCTTGCCGCGCCCGGCCCAGTAATCGTCGAAGGAACCGGCCAGCGTCACGCGCGCGGTGTCGATGTAGTCGAGGCTGCGGGTGCAGGGGCCGTCGGCCGGGCGCGGCATCAGCATCGGGTCCACCTGGGTCAGGGCGAAGACCAGCGGGAAGCCGGGCAGGGCGCCGAGCAGGCTGCGCGCCAGCGCTTCGGTGTCGAGGCCGGGCTGCTGCAGCCACAGGCCGAGCGGCGCCTGCGCCGGCTGGAAGGTGGCCCAGGCGCCGCGTCGCGTCGGGCGCACGACCGCCATGGCGCCGACGCTGCCTTCCTGGCGCCAGATCACCAGCAGATCATGCTCGCGGCCGAACTGCTCGACCAGCGGCGCGACGAAGTCCAGCGCCAGCAGGCTGGTGGCGGGGCCGCGCGCATGCAGGCTGGCCCACTCGGCGCCATGGCGGGCGAAGTCGCGCGCGGGAACGATGGTCCAGCTCATGCCAGCACCGCCTGGCGCACGGCGCCGATCAGCCAGTCGACTTCGGTTTCGCGCAGCTCCTGGTGGCAGGGCAGGGACAGTACCTGGCGCGAGAGCATGGCGGCGTTCGGGCAGGTATCCGCATCGACGCCTTGCCACAGCGGGTGGCCGAAGCGCGTCAGCGGCACCCCTAGCGCCTTCAGGCGTGCGAACAGGGCTTCCGGTTCGTCGGCCAGCAGCGGGAAGACCCAGGGGCAGGCGCCGTCGGGCAGTTGCGCATGCAGGGGCCGGATGCCGGGCAGGCCGCGCAGGGCGGCGTCCAGGCGCAGGTAGTGGCGCCGGCGCAGCGCCTGGATGCGCGCCGGCGCGGCCAGCTTCAGCATGCTGCGCGCAAACAGCGAGGAGCGCTTGTCGAGCCAGCGCGGGTCGAAGTTGAAGCTGCTGTCCGAGGAGTCCGGCGCCAGCGCCGGCGCCGCTGTCTTGCGGCCGCGCTTGAGCAGGCCCCAGAGCATGCTTTTTGCCCGCAGCGGCAGCCACAGCGCCGCCTGCACGGCCGGCAGGCGGCCATAGGCAAAGCCGCGTTCCATGGAATTCAGGGCCACCTTGGCCTCGAAGCCGGCGCCGGCCGACTGCAGGACCACCTGGCCAAGGTCGCGCCGTGCCGACACCAGCGCGCCGCCTTCGTAGATCGGGAAGAACTTCATGCTGCTGGCAATCGCATAATCGCCCCAGCTGCCCAGCGGCCGGCCGGCATGCTCGCCGATGAAGGCGTGGGCGCAGTCCTCGACCAGGGCAATGCCGCGCGCGTCGCACAGGGCGCGGATAGTCTCCATGTCCTGGGGAAAGCCGAAATAATGGGTGACCATCACGGCGCGCGTGGTGGGGACGATCTTGGCGGCCAGGTCGTCGAGGTCGACGCGCGCATCCGGGCCGACGCGGTAGAACACGGGGGTGGCCCCGCGCCACAGCACCGGCGGGACCATCGAGGGGCTGTGGTAGGCCGGCACCAGCACCGTGTCGCCGGCCTGGATGCCGAGTTCGCGCAGGGCCAGGGCGATGGCCACGCGGCCGCTCGTCACCAGCCGATACGCGCCGGCATCGAGCACCGTGCGCGCAGATGCGCTGGCCGCACGCCGGAACGAGGAGGCGGACAAGACCGGTGCCAGGGGAATCAGCGGACGGGTGGAAGACGGGGGTGCAAGCATGGGACCAGTATAAACCTTGTGTTGAAAAATTTGCCACGGAACATGTTTAAGACTCAAAACCGTACTGCGGGCAAAAGCTGCAAGCTGTTAAGATTGCGGGCTGTGCGCCGGGTGCCGGCGCGGTCCACGAATCCTTGCCATGGCTGACCTGATCCACGACTTCATCTTCGCTTCCGCGCGCCGCACGCCCGGCGCCGAGGCGCTCGTCTACGCAGGGGTGCGTCTCGATTACGCCGCGCTGGCGCAGACGGTCGCCGCCGCCGCCGGCGCCTTGCTCGCCACCGGCGTGCAGCCGCGCGCGCGCGTCGCCGTGTTCCTGGAAAAGCGCATCGAGAACGTGGCCGCCATGTTCGGCGCGGCGCTGGCCGGCGCCGTGTTCGTGCCGGTGAACCCCCAGCTGAAAGCCGAGCAGGTGGCCCACATCCTGGCCGACTGCAATGTGCGCGTGCTGCTGACCTCCCCCGAGCGCCTGGCGCAGCTGGGCGAGGCGCTGGCGGCGTGCCCGGATTTGAAGACCGTATTCGTCACCGGCGCCGCTGTTCCCGCCCCGGCCGCGCACTGCGAGGTGCGCGCCTGGGATGCCGCGCAGGTGGCCCCGGCTGACGGCGTGCTGGCCGCGCGCCGCGCCATCGACGCCGACATGGCCGCCATCCTCTATACCTCGGGCAGCACCGGCAAACCGAAGGGCGTGGTGCTCTCGCACCGGAACATGGTGGCCGGCGCGCGCAGCGTCGCCAGCTACCTGGCCATCACGCCGCAAGACCGCATCCTGGCCGTGCTGCCGCTCAGCTTCGACTATGGCCTGAGCCAGCTGAGCTGCGCCTTCCTCGCCGGCGCCACCGCCGTGCTGCTGAACCACCTGTTCGCCAAGGATGTGCTGAAGGCCGTGGCCGAGGAGCGCATCACCGGCCTGGCCGCGGTGCCGCCGCTGTGGTTCCAGCTGTGCGCCTTGCCCTGGCCCGCAGATTGTTCGCTGCGCTATCTCACCAATTCCGGCGGCGCCCTGCCAACGACGACGGTGGCCGCCCTGCGCGCCGCGTTGCCGCGGGCCGAATTGTTCCTGATGTACGGCCTGACCGAGGCCTTCCGCTCGACGTATTTACCGCCATCGGAGCTCGAGCGCCGCCCGGATTCGATGGGCCGCGCCATCCCGAACGCGCAAGTGATGGTGGTGCGCCCCGACGGCACGCCTTGCGACCCGCATGAGCCGGGCGAGCTGGTGCACCGTGGCGCCCTGGTCTCGCTCGGCTACTGGAACGACCCGGCCAAGACCGCCGAGCGCTTCAAGCCGGCGCCTGGCCAGGACCCGGCCCTGCCTTTGGTCGAGATGGCCGTGTGGTCGGGCGACACCGTGCGCATGGACGAAGAGGGCTATTTGTACTTCATCGGCCGCAGCGACGACATGATCAAGGTCTCGGGCTACCGCGTCAGCCCGAACGAGGTCGAGGAAGCCGTGTACGCCAGCGGCCTGGTGACCGAGACCGTCGCCTTCGGCGTGCCGCATCCGCAGCTGGGCCAGGCCATCGTGCTGCTGGCGCTGCCGAAGAATGCCGACCTGGACGCCAAGGCCCTGCTGAAGGAATGCCAGCGCCGCCTGCCGGCCTGGATGGTGCCGGCGCATATCGCCTTCGTGCCCGACGCCTTCCCGCGCAACCCGAACGGCAAGATCGACCGCAAGACCTTGCGCCTCTCCTATTTAACGATGTTCGAACCCACGCCATGAACGCCAAGCCTGTCCACGCCGCCCAGACCCTGTTTCCCGTGGCCGACGACTGCCTGCAGGTCGGCGGCATGCCGCTCACCCGCCTGGCCCAGCGCGTCGGCAGCACCCCCTTTTATGCCTACGACCGCCGCCTGCTGGGCGAGCGCGTGGCCCACGTGCGCACCCACTTGCCGCCCGCCGTCGAGCTGCACTTCTCGATGAAGGCGAACCCGATGCCGGCCCTGGTCCAGCACCTGGCCGGCCTGGTCGACGGCATCGATGTGGCATCGGGCGGCGAAATGAAGGTGGCGCTCGACACCGGCATGGAACCCGGCCGCATCAGCTTTGCCGGCCCCGGCAAGTCGGACGCGGAACTGGTGCGCGCGGTGGCCGCCGGCATCGTGGTGCACGCCGAATCCGAGCGCGAGATCCGCGCCCTGGCGCGCATCGGCAACGACATCGGCATCGCGCCGCTGCTGGTCCTGCGCGTCAACCCCGACTTCGAGCTGAAGGGCTCGGGCATGCGCATGGGCGGCGGCGCCAAGCAGTTCGGCATCGATGCCGAGGAAGCGCCGCGCATGCTGGCGCTGGCGTCTGAACTCGGCTTGAGCGTGCTCGGCTTCCACATCTTCAGCGGCTCGCAAAGCCTGAAGGCCGACGCCATCATCGAGGCCCAGGCCCAGACCCTGCTGCTGGCCGAGCGCCTGGCGGACGAGGCGCGCGATCCGGTGCGCATCCTGAACATCGGCGGCGGCTTCGGCATTCCGTATTTCCCGGGCGAGGTGGCGCTCGATTTGGCGCCGATCGGCGCCGCCCTGGACGCCGCCCTGCCGCGCGTGAAAGCCAGCCTGCCCGATGCCCAGCTCTCGATCGAACTCGGGCGCTACCTGGTCGGCGAGGCCGGCGTGTATGTGGCGCGCGTGGTCGACCGCAAGGTCTCGCGCGGCCAGGTGTTCCTGGTCACCGACGGCGGCCTGCACCACCACCTGGCGGCCTCGGGCAACTTCGGCCAGGTGATCCGCAAGAACTACCCGGTCGCGATCGGCAACCGCATGGGCGCACCGCGCGAAACCGTGTCCGTGGTCGGCCCGCTGTGCACCCCGCTCGACTTGCTGGCCGAGCGCATGGACTTGCCCCAGGCCGAGGTCGGCGACCTGGTGGTGGTGTTCCAGTCCGGCGCCTATGGCCGTTCGGCCAGCCCGCAGGGTTTCCTCAGCCACCCCGAAGTGCCCGAAGTGCTGGTCTGAGCCGGCGCCGAACCAATTGTGCGGGCTGCCCGGTTGGATTTGCGATAAATTAATTGTTGCAGGAAAATAAACGGAGACAGATACTCCACCTGCGGCGGCTATCGGCGTGCTGGGTCATCCCAGTCGCCCTTCCGGCACCAACCGGCTGCGGCCACCCAGGAACAAGACCATGCTAGCGCACCAGACTTACAGCTTCGAATCCCGCCTGTCCGACCAGCTGCAGCGCGCCCTTGCGCTGTGCGCTGTCCATTTGCCCGATGCGGCGGCGCGCGTGCGCGCCTTTCTCGCGTACTTCGCGGACCCCGACCCGTATGCCGGCTTCAAGGCCATCCCTGCAGCCGCGCGCGCCCTGCACGACGCCGTGGTGGCCGAGCGCGGCGAGCAGGCCGGTGCCTGCCTGCTGCTGGCCGCCATGCTGATGGGCGTGCGCGACGCGCTCGCGGGCGAGCTGATGGCGCGCCTGCCCCCACGCGTGCGCGCCCACCAGCTGCGCCAGTTCGCGCGCATTGCGAATCACGACGAGGCCTTCCTGCCGTTCTGCCGCCTGTACAGCGACGTCTTCCTGAAGGAATTCGGCCTGGCCACGCTGCGCTTGTATGCGGGCGCGTCGAGCGTGATCGATCCGCGCTCGGGCGTGGGCCGCTCGATGCTGTGGAAGGGCGGCCTGGCGCAGCTGCCGGGGCGCGCCCTGCTGTTCGCGCGCGCCGGCGGCTTCAAGCCTTACTTCGAGATCCACGTGAACCGTCTCTACCAGGACGAGTTCGACGAGGAAGGCCGCAACGAATGCTACCGCTGCTGCGCCGACCTCTACGACCTGCATCCGCAGGCGCGCGGCATGATCGCCGGCAGCTGGTTCTACGACCCGGTGGTCGAGATCATCAGCCCGCACCTGGCCTATCTGCGCACCGTGCCCGAAGCGGGCGGGGCGCGCGCCCTGTTCGTCTCGCACGACGAGCAGGCCGTCAAGAACGCCACCGCCACCTCGGAAAAACGGCGCGCCCTGCAGGCATCCGGACAATATCGTCCGGCCGCGTGGGCGCTGGTGTGGCCGCGCCGCGCGCAAATCGACTGGGCGCGCCGCCACAAGGACAAGAACGACTGACATGACCATCAAACAAGCCGTACTGCGCGCCGCCAAGGCTGCCGGGGTCTTCGCCCTAGTGCGCGCGGCCACCCGCCGCCAGCCGCGCATCCTGTGCTACCACGGCGGCAACCTGGGCGACGAGCGCCACTACAACCCGAAGCTGTTCTGCACCCGCGAACAGCTGCGCCAGCGCCTGGAATGGATGCGCCGCAGCGGCTTCGTGCCGGCCACGCTAGACGAGGTGGCCACGCCCGGCTTTGCGCCGGCGCGCGGCATCGCGGTGGCGATCACGCTCGACGACGGCTGGTACTCGTCCTGGCACGACCTGCTGCCGTCGATGGCCGAATATGGCTACCGGCCGGCGCTCTACCTGCACACCGAGGCGTATGAAGCCGGCGCGCCCATCGTTCCGGTGAGCGTGCGCTACATCCTGTGGAAGGCGGGACCGGTGGCGGCCACGCTGGCGGGCTTCGGCGCCGCCATGGACGGAGAGTGGAAACTGGCGCAGCGCGACGAGCGCCAGCGCCTGTGCGCCGCCGCCGAGGACTGGCTGCGGACGCTGACGCCGCAAGCGGTGGCGCCAGCCCTGGAACGCTTCGCCGCGGCGCTCGGCGTGGCGGCGGCCGACCTCGACCTGGCCTCGCGCCGCTTCAGCTACATGACGCGCGAGGAACTGCAGGCCGCGTCCGCGAACGGCTGCGCCATCGAGCTGCACGGCCACCTGCACGAATACCTTCCGGGCCAGCCGGAGCGCAACCGCGCGAACATCGAATTGTGCCGCGACCGGATCGTGGCCGCCGGCCTGCCGCGCCCTACCCATTACTGCTATCCGAGCGGGGCCTTCGATGCCCAGGCGCCGGACGTGATGCGCGCGGCCGGCGTGGCCACCGCCACTACCTGCCTGCCGGGACTGGTGCGCCTGGAGGATGGCGACACGCGCTACCTGCTGCCGCGCTTCCTGGATGGCGGCAATGTCTCGATGATCGAGTTCGAGGCCGAGATGAGCGGCGTGCTGGAATTGCTGCGCAAGCTGACGGGACGCTAGACCCCGCAAGGCCGCGCCCAGGCGCCCAGGCAAGGCGCCCTGTGCGCCTTGGCTTGTATTCCCCTCAGGCTGCCGCGGCCACGTCGTCGGTGGCCTGCCAGTAGCGCTGGAAGATGCCGGCGGTCCGGATCAGGTAGCGGTAATCGCGCAAGCCGATGCCGGTGAGCAGGCCGGCCAGGCGCAGGCTGTTGCGGCTGATGATATGGTCGGGGAAGCGCGGCGCCGCCAGCATGGTGCGGGTGCGCTTGGCGGCGGCGCGGCGCAGCTGGGCGTACATGCTCTTGTCGTAATACTCTTCCCATTGGTAGCGCAGGCCCGGCGGGCTGGGCAGGGTGCAAGGGATATGGCCGGGATAGGCCTGCCAGGGAATCGTGTCCAGGCCATTCGGGAACTGCGCCAGCCAGTCCATGTAGAAGCGGTGGGCCATGAACCAGTCGTTCGGCATCCGCAGGATGCTTTCCAGGAAATCCGCGTCGAAGAAGGGCAGTTCGAACTCGATGCGCTCGACGTCGATGTCCTCGAAGTGCTGGGCCAGGTGGCGCCGCTGGTCGTTGAACATCAGGAACAGGTGGAACTTGCGGCCCGGATCCGGGCTGTCGATCTGCGCCAGATCTTCCTCGATGCCCTGGAGCGGCAGGTGGCGCAGCTTGGCCTGCACGGCGCGCCGGAAGATGGTCGACGGCGTGCCTTTCTTGTGGAACAGAGCGATCGCCTGGGAGATATTGCCACTTTCCATGGCACTGACGATTTCCGGCGTCATGTACACATTTCCCAGGCCTACGCTGCCCCCGTCTCCCGACCAGACCAGAGGCGCCTTGCCGCTGTCGGTGTTGGCAAAGGTTTCATCGATCCATTTTGCCACGGCATCCTTGCGGTAACCCTGGGCGACGTTCTTGGCATTCGTCTCGATCTGCTTGTGCTTGATGCCGAGCTTGTCCGCAACGAGTTGCGCGAACACCTGGTCCTGGCTGCGGTCAGGCGCGTAGTTGACGGTGTAGACCGTGCTGCCGTTCGCGGCCAGCCCGCCGACGATGACGCGCGAATCCAGGCCGCCGCTCAGGAAGGCCGCGGCAATCGAGGTGTTGCGGTGGCGCCTGTCGATGGCCTTGATGAATTCGCCGTACGAACGCTCGACGGCTTGCGTGTAGCCGACGCTCGTGTCGAGCGGACCGTCCCAGTGCCAATACGGCGCACGGGTCAGCTGTCCGGCTGCAACGCTGACCAGCTCGCCGCTGCGCAGCATGTTGATGCCACGGTAGGGCGTGCGGTCGGCCAGCGGATAGCCGAGCGCCACCAGTTCGGTGACGCCGCGCAGGTCGAATTGCTTCGGTACCGCCGGCACCGCTTCGAGGATGCGCAGGGCGGTGCTGAAGACCACGTAGCGTGGGCCGGCCCAGACGTACAGCGGGCGCACGCCGATCTTGTCGACAAACAGGCTGAGCCGGTGCCCGGCCGCGCTGTAGTGCATGCCGCAGAAGCTGCCGCGCGCGCGCGCCAGGGCGGCGTGGCTGCCATCGTTGAATTCGTCGTGCAGCAGTGCCGCATCCCTGGCCCGGTTCCATTCCGGATCGCCTTCGCCGTCGCGCAACAGCGGCTCGCCGGCCAGCAGGGTCAGGCTGCAGTCGGCGCCGCTGCGCATGCCGGGGGCGGCGAAGGCGTCGATATCGACCTTGAGGGCAAAGAAACCGGTGCCGGCGAATTCCTGCGGCGTGTCCAGGGGCGAGCGCGATACGGCGCCGCGTAATTGATCGAGCAAGTCGCTCGGCAAGGGGTCGTTCTGGTTCAGGCTATAGGCGCCGGCAAAAATGGTCATCGTATAAAGCTCGAAAATGGTGGTTCAGGAGGAAATCGCTGCAGGCTTCTTGAGCTTGGCCGTTGCCAGGAACTGGTGCAGCATGTCGCGGTTCAGGATCCAGGTAAACAGTGCATAGCTTGCGGCACCCAGGGCGACCATGCTTGCCAGGGCTGCCTTGTGTCCGATCATGTCGGCAAACAGGAGGTCGAACCCGACCAGCAAGGCCAGCATCAAGCCGGTACACACCAGGGTGGGTTTCAGCGCTTTCAGCAGGGTCGACAGGCTCAGGCCGACCAGGCGGAAGGGAATCGTGAAGTTATGGTAGAGCAGCAGCAGCGAGGTGACGGTGAAGCCGGTGGCCACGCCGATGACGCCCCATTGCAGGCCGATGGCCAGGCCGGCGAACACCACCAGGTTCGACACCACGCCCCAGCGTAGCTGCAGGTCGGCGCGGCCGGTCGCGACATAGATCGAGCCGGTGGTCGTCAGTACCGAGCGGATCGCGGCCAATGGAGCGAACATGGCCAGCAAGGGGATCATCCCCGCCCAGTCGGCGCCGAACACGGTCAGGACGAAATGCTCACGCGTCGCGAACAGGCCGAACATCAGCGGGAAGGTCACGAAGGCGATCGCACGGGCGATCTGCAGGAAGACATGGCGGAAGCGCGGCAGGTCGTCCTGGGCTTGGGCGTAGTAGGGAAGCATCACTTTGCCGAACACGGCGGAGATGGCTTGCATCGGGAAGGCCATCAGCTTGAAGGCCAGGTCATACACGCCTAGGGCGCCGGAGCCAAGGAAGCGGCCGATCAGCAGGTTGTCGACGTTCTGCGCAAAGTAGTAAAACACATTGTAGCCAACCAGGTTCAGGCTGTAGCCCATGATGCCGCGCACTTCGGACCAGGCGAACATCAGCTGCGGACGCCAGTCGCCGACGATCCACAGCAGCGTCGTACTGACGGTGGTATAGGTCAAGGCCTGGTAGACCAGGCTCCAGACGCCATGGCCGAGCAGGGCGGAGCCGATGCCGACGGTGTACGACAGCGCGGCCGCGGTCAGCTCGATCTTGGCCAGCGCCTGGAAGCGCATCTTGCGCGTCATGACGCCCGACTGCACGATGGCCATCGACGACAGCAGGAAGGACAGGGACATGACCATGATCACCGGCTGGATGCGCGGCTCGCGGTAGAGCATGGCGATGAGCGGCGACAGCGCCATCATCGCCAGGGTCATGGTGATGCCGAAGCTCACGTTCAGCCAGAAGACGCTCGATTGCAGGCTGGGGCGGGCTTCCTTCTGGCGTACCAGGGCGGCGCCGGTGCCCAGGTCGCGGAACAGATCGACGAAGCCGAGCACGACGCCTGCCATCGCCACCAGGCCGAAATCTTCCGGCGCCAGCAGGCGTGCCAGCACTACATTCGCGGCCAGCGCCATGAAGCGCTTGCCCATGGTCGACGCGAAGGTCCACTTGACCCCGGTGACGACGCGTTCTTTAGATGCCATATACCGTATTCCAACAACTCATCAATTAACAGCCGTATCGAAAATGCTGGCCAGCTCGCTGGCGCGGTGCTGGCGTGACGAAGACGTGATCAGCGCTTCGCTGGCAATCGTTGCATCGCCGCTTCCTACCTTGGCGCAAAACGCCGTTAGCACGGGCGCGATCGCGGCCGCGCTGTCCATGTCGGCGATCTCGCCGAAGCCCGCGCTGCGCAGGACGTGGGCGGTTTCGCCGGCCGGATCGACCAGGGCCAGGATCGGTTTGCGTGCGCGGAAGTATTCGTAGATCTTTGCCGGCACCTGGGTGTTGAACGGCGTACCCTGGAACACCAGCAGCCCGTCGGCCGCCAGCATTTCCTGCAGCGCCTCGCGGTAGGGCACCGGCGGGGCGACCTCGACCAGGTCGCCGACGCCGTACTCATCGACCAAGGCGCTCGTTGCCGTGATGGCGCCGGGCGCGCGCAGGATGACGCGCAGGCGCGCGCTGTCGATTCGGCCCGCTTGCCGCAGCTGGGCCAGCGCCTCGAGGAAGGCGCGCGGGCTGCGTCCGTTCTGGTACAGCACGCCGCTGTGCAGCAGCGTCAGGCGGCGCCCGGAATCGGCCGCAGCGACCGCGGTACCCTGCGACGCGGCGACGGCGCCGATATCGAAGCTGTCTTCGTCGTAGCCGTTCTCGATGACCCGGAACTTGCTGGCCGGCAGATGCGGAAAGCGCTCGCGGTAGGCCTGCATGGCGCTGTGGGTGGTGAAGACCGCGGTGTGGCAGCGCGTGATGGTCTGCCGTTCGATCCAGCCATAGGCCTTGCGGTGGCTCGGCGAGGTGGGGTAGGAACTCTGCAGCATCGGGTCGCGGAAATCGGCAATCCAGGGCAGGCCGGTCAGCCGGTGCAGCGCCAGGCCGATCAGGTGGGCGGTGGCGACCGGGAAGGTCGACCACAGGACCTGCGGCTTGTGGCGGCGGATCATCGCCAGGCCGGCCGGCACCGCGCCCAGCCACCAGGTGACATACCGGTCCGGCATCGCCAGTGCGTCGAGATAGCGGCCCTTGACGCCCAGGTGGCGCTTGGTGTCGAGGGCAAACGGGCGGCGTACGATCAGCCCGGGCGCGATGGCCGACAATTGCGAGGGATTCTGGTTGGCATAGGCGCGCGGATGGGCCGACAGCACCATCGGTTCCCAGCCATGCCGGCCGAGCAGCTTGGAAAAGCTCAGGGTGCGCTGGATGCCGCTGCTGCCCGCCTGCGGCGGAAAGTGGAAGGCAATGAGTAAGGCGCGTTTGTTCATGGGTACTTGCTGTGTCATTGATTAACCCCGTGCCAGCCACTGCAGCAGGCGCAGCGCGAAGCGCAGCGGCGTCTCGTCCCAGGGACGGCTGCGCGGCAGCTGGTAGCGGTCGTGGTGGCGCGTGATCGCGCCCACGGCGGTGGTGAAGGCGGCCTCGAAGCCGGCTTCGCGCACCATCGCCACGTGGCGCGCGTCGTAGTCCTTGCCGACTTTGCCGTTCGGGTAGGCGAACAGCGGCACCGGCTTGCCGATGATGGCTTCCAGGTCGCGCTTGCTGCCGGCGATTTCCTGCATGGCGCTGGCGTCGTCGAGGCTGGTCAGGATCGGGTGGGTCACGGTGTGGGCGCCGATCTCGATGCCGTGGCGGTCGAGATTCACCACCATGTCCGGCGTCAGCATCAGGCCTTCGGCCGCGCCGTCGCCGACCAGGGTCTCGAGGCGCCCGACCAGGCGGCTGCGTTCCTGCGGCGGTAGGTATTTCGAGGCCTCGGTCAGCTTGCCGAGGGTGGCGGCGCGTTCCGGCATGCTGCGCAGCGAATACACGCCGAGGCCGAATTCGGCCAGGTCGAGTTCCTCGGCGGGCAGGGTCTCCACCGCTTCGACGATGCGGTCGTTCCACATCGTATGGCCGTTCACGTAGCCGCTGCTGACGAACACCGTGGCCGGCAGCTTCAGGCGGCGCAGTACCGGCAGCGCCAGCTCGTGCACCGAGCGGTAGCCGTCGTCGAAGGTGATGCAGACCGCGCGCGGCGGCACCCGCCCCGATTCGACGGCGGCCAGGGCCTCGCGCAGCGACAGCACGTTGAAGCAGCGCGCCAGCAGTTCCATCTGCCAGGTGAAGATGTCGATGTCCGGCTCGGACGCCAGGAAGGGGCTGGGCGCGGCCAGCACCCGGTGGTAGTTGACGATCGCGACGCGGCCATTGCTGCGCGTGAAGCGGGCGATGGCATTGCCGGCGGATCGGATCAGTTGGTCGTTCATCGGTCGTGAAAATCCGCGCGTATTATTAATCTGCCAATCACTATACCTGCTGATTGGCAATTGTGGATGCGGAAACGGTGTGCGCCGGTACGGGTTGCAGCGCAGCGGGGCCGGAAAGCGGGGGGGAAGGGGCCGCGGCCCGTTCCGCTTCTAGCTGCGCCAGTGTGGCCGGCAGCAGGCGCTTCTCGATCACCAGCACCAGCCCGAACAGGCAGAAGATCAGGTCGACGTAGGCGAAGCTGAGCGCGGCACCGCCGAGGGCGAAGGCGAAAATGCTGAGCTGGAGCATGGTTGCCAGGGTGCGCAGCCACTGCGGGGCGCCGGCTTTTTTCGCGCGGCGCGCAACTGCTCCGGCCTTGAAGAAGGCGCTGGCCAGGCAGCCCAGGTAGAGGAACAGGCCGCCAAAGCCCTGTTCGCCCAATACCTGGAAGTAGACGCTGTGCGCGGCGCGGCCAACGGTGGTGTTCGGCAGCGCATTGGCCGTATAGAACCAGGAATAGGAAAAGAATTCGCGCGACAGCTCGCTCCAGACCGGGAAATACTCGAGCGCCTTGAAGCCGCCGCCGAAGAACGGATGCTTGACCGCCATGATGAACGACAGCTTCCAGGCCACCACGCGGCCCATGAAGGAGGCATCCTGGTCCGCCGCCTGGATGGTTTCGATGCGGTTCGTCCAGTTGTCGCTGATGAAGGGCAGCAGGCCGGCCACCAGCACGATGAGCAGGAAGGTCAGCAGCACCTTGCGCTCGCTCTTGATGTACATGTAGGCACCCAGCGCGGCCAGGGCCAGGAAGCCGCCGCGCGACTGGGTGCCGACCACGCCGAACACCAGCAGCGCCATGGTGCCCAGCAGGCCGAGGCGCAGTGCCTTCGACCGCTGGCCGTATTCGCCCAGCAGGTAGTAGCAGACCGGCAGCGTCATGACGAAGGCCAGCGACAGTTCGTTGCGGTCGCCCAGCACGTGGCCGGTCATGCCGGCGATGTTGTGGTGACCGCCGCTGGCGAGGAATTTCAGGGCTTCGAGGTCGGCATAGAAGCCGACCGACAGTACCAGGCACCACAGCACGAAGTCGATGTGCAGCTTGTCCTGGATGGTCAGGGCCACGAACACGAACAGCATCACGACCTTGAAGAAACGGGTCAGGTACTCGAACGAGACGTCGGGAGGCGCCAGGGTGGTCATCGTGCTGATGCAGGTCCACAGGAAGAACAGCAGCACGAAGCTGCCGATCATGCCCAGCTGGACCTTGGGCTTGTGTTTCCAGGCCAGGTAGCCGAGGATGGCGACCGCCGTGAACAGCAGGTTGTAGCGGATGTTCCCCGCCATGCCGTAGACCCAGCCGTTCGGGAAGAAGAGCGCGGTCCAGACCCACATGCCGACCGCGATGAAGGGGCGCTGCACCATCGCGTATAGCATGAGCGGCAGCAGCGCCAGCAGGAAGACGTCACGCATGGCCGTTCTCCTTGCGCAAGGAAGCGGCATGCGCCGCCTGCGCCGCCTGGCGGCCTACCTCGGCCTGCTGCCGCTGCGCGGCCGCGGCTTGCTCGGCCGCCTTGGCGCGCGCCTTGTCGGTGCGCAGCGCCCACAAGCAGAGGTAGACCACGGCGCACAGGTCGATTGCCCACAAAAGAGATTCCATCGTTCAGTTCATCCGTTTCAGGGTTGTGCTCAAGGCCGGGCCGAGGCCAGCACCGGCGTGCCGGCGCGGCGCGCCAGGACCTCGCCGAACAGGCGCAGCTGGCCTTCGGTGGTGTCGTCCCAGCTGAAGCGCTCGGCGTAGCGGCGCGTGGCCGCGCGGTCGGGGTAGCTGGCGCGCAGGGCGTTGACGGCGTCGGCCACGCCCTGGGGCGTGCGTTCGCGCATCAGCACGCCCGCTTCGGGCGCGGCCACCACTTCCGGCGTGCCGTACACGCGGCTGGCCACCACCGGCGTGCCGCAGGCCATGGCCTCGAGCAGCACGTTGGCCCAGCCTTCGCGGCTCGACGACAGCACCAGGGCGTCGGCGCTGCCGTAATGGCTGCGCAGCTGGGCTTGCGGCACGGCGCCGAGGAAAGTCACGCGCTCGCTCACGTTCAATGTGCGTGCCAGCGCTTCGAGCTTGGCGCGGTCCGGGCCGTCGCCGGCCAGCACCAGGCGCACGCCGGGCAGCAGGGGCAGGGCGCCGATGACCAGGTCCTGGGCTTTGACCGGCACCAGGTGGCCGACGGCCAGCAGCGTGAACATGGGGTTGGGCGTGCGCTCGGTCGGGCGGAACAATTCCAGGTCGACGCCGTTCCTCAGCGAGACCACGCGGTCGGCCTCGATGCCCATGCCGACCACTTCGTCGCGCAGGGCGTTGCAGACCGTGATGACGGCGTCGGCGCGCCTGGCCGCCCACAGGATCTGGCGGCGCGGCAGCGCGTACTGCGGGAACAGGGTGATGTCCGAGCCGCGCGCGGTGATCACCAGGGGTTTGTTGAAGGCGCGCGCCAGCATGGCGGCGGCCACGCCGTCGGGGTAGAAATAATGGGCGTCGATCAGGTCGAAATCGAAACCTTCGTCGAGCAGGCGCCCGATGGCGGGTTTCACCGCCTGGGCCAGCAGCAGCGGCGCCACGCTCATGCCGACCTTCGGCAGCACCGGGTAGCGCGGGTGGCGCACCTCGATCCCGTGGCGCACTTCCTGGCGCGGCGCTTGCGCGAAGCGCGCGTACTGGCCGAAGCGCGGATTGGTCGAGGGGAACCAGGGAATCGGCGCCACCACGCGCGACGCCACCCGGCCGCTGGCGACCAGGTGGCGCAAGCGGGTTTCCACGAAAATCCCGTGGCCCGGCTTTTCGGCGTTCGGGAACAGGGTGCTGAAGGTCAGGATCTTCATGCAGCCTTCAAGCCCGTCAGGCGGCCGTAGATATTCTTGTAGCGCGCCACGCTGACCGGCCAGTTACGCTCGGTTTCCACATAGGCGCGTCCGGCCGTGCGCAGGGCCGGCCACAGCAGCTTGGCATCGAGCAGGTCGCCGACCTTGGCAGCCAGCGCGGCCGGGTCGTCGGGTGCGAACAGCACGCCGGTCTTGCCGTCGTCGATCAGCTCGCGGTGGCCGCCCACGCTGGACGCGGCCAGGATCCGGCCCTGGGCCATGGCTTCGAGCGGCTTCAGGGGCGTGACCAGGTCGGTCAGGCGCATCGACAGGCGCGGATACACCAGCACGTCGAGCAGGTCGTAGTACTTCTGCACCTGGTCGTGCGGCACGCGTCCGGTGAACACCACCTTGTCGGCGATGCCCAGGTCCTTGGCCTGCTGGCGCAGCTTGGCATCTTGCGGGCCGCCGCCGACCAGCAGCACGCGCAGGTCGGGGTGGCGCGCGGCCAGGGCCGGCACCGCGCGCAGCAGCACGTCCAGGCCTTCGTAGGCATAGAAGGAACCGATGAAGCCGATCAGGCGGTTGCCCTCGAAGCCGAGCTTGCGTTTCAGCTCGGGGTCGGCCTCGCCGCCGACGGCGAACTTGCCGATGTCGACCGCGTTCGGGATCACCGTGACTTTCGCCGCCGGGATGCCGCGCGCGACGATGTCGCTGCGCAGGCCTTCGCAGATCGTGGTCACGGCGTCGGCGCGCTTCAAGGCATAGGTTTCCAGGCCGCGCGTGAGTTTGTAGCGCAGGCCGTTCTCGCTGCTGGTGCCGTGGTCGACGGCGGCGTCTTCCCAGAAGGCGCGCACCTCGTACACGACCGGGATGCCGAACTTGCGGCCGGCGCGCAGGGCGGCGATCGCGTTCAGGCAGGGCGAATGGGCGTGCAGCACGTCCGGCTTGATGGCCGGGATGATCTCGAGCAGGCGCTTTTCCAGGCCGCGGATGACTTCCAGCTGGTTCAGGATCGGCATCTTCGCCAGCGCACTCGTCGAGCGCGGGGTGCGGTAGAAGTGCAGGCCGTCGGCGGTTTCTTCCGCCAGGTCGTTGCCGCCCAGGTGCTTGGCGCCGGTGACATGGAAGGTTTCCCAGCCGAGCGCGCGCTGCTCGCGCAGGATCGAGGCGGTGCGGAAGGTGTAGCCGCTGTGCAGCGGGATCGAATGGTCGAGGACGTGAAGGACACGCATGTAAAGCTCCGGAATTGCGTTATGCCGCGGTGGCGATCAGCTGGTGCGCGCCGCCGCCGTGGATGCTGCTGGCGCCGTCGGCGCCGTTCTTGCGCAGGAAGGCTTCGAACATCAGCACCGCCCACAGCGCCGTGCTGTGGTCCTTGGTGCCGGCCAGGTGCTCGTCGATCATGCGCTGCAGGTAGCCGGGGTTGAAGATGCCGGTATCGAGCAGCATCGGGTTCAGCACCGCCGCCTTCATCGATTCGCGCAGCGGGCCGCGCAGCCAGGACGCCAGCGGGATCGAGAAGCCCATCTTCTTGCGGTACAGGATGTCGTCCGACAGGTAGGGTTGCAGCGCCTTCTTGAACACGTGCTTGCCTTCGCCGTTGCGCAGCTTGCACGAGGACGGCAAGCCCGACACCCATTCCACGAACTTGTGGTCGAGCAGGGGCACGCGCACTTCCAGCGCATGCGCCATGCTGGCGCGGTCGACCTTGGTCAGGATATCGCCCGGCAGGTAGGTCTTCATGTCGATGTACTGGGTGATCGACAGCGGGTCGTCGGTCGGCGCCTTCGCCGCATGGCCGCGCATCACCTCGACCGCACGGTAGCCTTGCAGCTGGCTGCGGAAGCCTTCGGTGAACAGCTGGTCGCGCACGCGGTCGACCAGGATCGACACGCCGTGGAAGTAACCGTCGACCAGGTCGCGCGCCAGTGCTTCGAAGGTGGTCTTGGCGCGGAAGATGCGCGGCGCCCAGTCGGCCTTCGGGTAAGCCTTGCCGAGGAAGCCGAACACGGGTTTGCGCAAGGCCAGCGGCAGCATCGAGCGCACCTGCTGCTCGCCCATTGCCATGCGGTAGCGGCGGTAGCCGGCAAAGTTCTCGTCGCCGCCGTCGCCGGACAGGGCCACGGTCACGCGCTTCCTGGCCAGTTCGCAGACGCGGTAGGTCGGGATCGCCGAGCTGTCGGCATACGGTTCGTCGTACAGGCCGGCCAGCAAATCGACCAGGCCGTAGTCGTCCTTGTCGACGGTGTCGCACTGGTGGTTGGTCTTGTACTGCTCGGCCACCTGGCGCGCATAGGTCGATTCGTCGAAGGCCGGGTCGTTGAAGGCGATCGAGCAGGTGTTCACCGGACCCTTGTTCAGGCCCGCCATCATGGCGACGATGGCGCTGGAGTCGACGCCGCCGGACAGGAAGGCGCCGAGCGGCACTTCCGCTTCGAGCTGGCTCTCAACCGCTTCGCGCAGGCGCACGATCAGCTCTTCTTCCATCTGCTGTTCGCTCATGGCGCCGTGCGGCGTGAAGGGCAGGTCCCACCAGCGCTGCGGCTTGACGCTTTGGGCGTTGGCGCCGACCTTCAGGGTCAGCGAATGGCCCGGTTCGAGCTTGAAGGCGTCCTTGAAGATGGTGCGCGGCTCCGGCACGTAGCCGTAGGCGAAATACTCCTCGACGGCGCGCGGTTCGATCGTGCGCGGCAGTTCCGGGAAGGACAGCAGGGATTTGAGTTCCGAGCCGAAGATGAAGGTCCCATCAGGCAGGAAGGCGTAATGCAGGGGCTTGATGCCGAGGTGGTCGCGCGCGACGAAGAAAGTCTGCTTGTTGCGGTCCCAGATGGCAAAGGCGAACATGCCGCGCAGGTGCTTCACGCAATCCTCGCCCCATTCTTCCCAGGCGTGAACGATGGTCTCGGTGTCGGACTTGGTGGAGAAGGTGTAGCCGAGGGCCGTCAGTTCCTTGGTCAGCTCGCGGAAATTATAAATCTCGCCATTGAACACGGTGACGACCGTACGGTCCGCGTTGAACAGCGGTTGCTGGCCGGCGGCCAGGTCGATGATCGACAGGCGGCGGTGGCCGAAGCCGACGCCGGGTTCGAGGTAGACGTCGCCCTCGACCGGACCGCGGTGGAACTGGGTCTGGTTCATGCGCACCAGGGCGTCGCGCTCGAAATTACGCCCGCCGCGCGGGTCAAAAATGCCAACTATTCCGCACATGGTTGAGTGATCTCGTTGAGGTTGTTCGTGCGCTTGCCGAGGCGGTCGTACAGCGCCGTGTAGGCGCCGACCATCGCGGCAACGCTGTAATGGCGTTCGATGTTCGTGCGTGCCGCCGCGCCATGGGCGACGACGCGGGATGCGTCATTTGCGTACAGGCCGAGTGCATCGGACAGGGCTTGCGGATTGCTGGCCGCGACCAGGGCGCCGTTGACGCCGTCCTGCACCACTTCCGGAATGCCGCCGACCTGGGTCGCGACCACCGGCAGGCCGCAGGCCATGGCTTCGAGCAGGGTCACCGGCGTGCCCTCGGCAATCGAGGACAGGGCGAAGACATCAAAAGCGCGCATCAACTCCGGAATGTCGTTGCGCGCGCCGGGGAACCAGACCAGGTCGTCCACGCCCAGTGCGAGCGCTTGCTGCTTTAATTTGTCGCGCAGCGGGCCGTCGCCGACCACCGCCAGGCGCAGGCGTGCGCGCCGGGCTGGCTGCGCCGCGCAGAGCAGGGCAAAGGCGGCGATCAGGCCCGCCTGGTCCTTCACGTCCTGCAGGCGGCCGACGGTGCCGATGACGAACACGTCCTGGCCGTCCCAGGGTGTGCTGGCCGCCGCCAGATTCGGCGCGAAGCGCACCGTGTCGACGCCGTTCATGATCAGTTCCGTCTTCGCCGCCGGGATCCCGACCACGTTGGTCAGCCAGCGCGCCAGGTCGTGCGAGACCGGCACGTAGCGGTCGATGAAGGGGACCAGGGCGCGGCGCAAGAAATTGTGCTTGCGGTTCAGGCCTTGCGGGTCGCTCGCATCGCGTCCGTGCTCGGCGTGCACGCGCACCGGCACGCCGGCCAGCCAGGCCGGGGCCGCGTATTCGGCGCAGGCGAAGTTATAGGTGTGCAGCACGCTCGGGCGCAACTGACGCAGCAGCTTGAACAGCGTCACATGGATGCCCAGGCCCAGGCCGGGCTGCTTGTCCAGCGCAAACAGCTCGACGCCGGGACGCGTGATCTTCTCGGCAAAGGCCGTGTAGCCGGTCAGGCAGACGATGGCGTGGCGGTAGCGCTCCGGCGGCATGTGGTTGATGCAGTCGACCAGCAGGGTTTCCAGCCCGCCGAAGTCGAGCCGGTAGATCAGGTGCACGACCAGCGGGATCTCCGCCGGCCGCTTGTTCGTTACCGCCATCTTACCGTCCCCGTGCCGCCTCGAGCGTGGCTTCCAGCGGCGCCAGGTTGGCGCCGAGGAAGCTGCGCAGTGCGGCGCGCGCCGTATCCGCGTGCTCGCCGACCGGGGTCGCCACCATCAGGGCCGCGCCGTCGTCGCCGTGCATCATCAGCTTGGCTTTCGCCTGGCGCAGCTTGCCGACGTAGTCGTTGGCGGTAAAGGCGCCGTCGACCCAGTTCCAGTGCCAGACCAGGTAGTTGCCTTGCGGGCCGCGCACGCGGGTTTCGCGCAGCGCCAGCTGGCGCCCGCCGATGTCCTCGACGCGGCCGCTGGACGCAACCTGCTGGAATGCTTCCTTGCGGCTGTCGACGCGGTTCACGGAGCTGATCAGGCGCTTGTCCGGACCCTGGTTGCGGTAGTACAGCACGTTGAGCTCGACCGGCGCGCCGCCGGCACTGTAGGTGCCGCGCAGGGTGGCGTCGGCTGCCTGGTAGTTCGGGCTCCAGGTCGGCATGCCTTGCGGCGCCGAGGCCAGGCGCTTGCCGTCCAGCTGGACCGGCGCCGGGTTGTGGGCCGCCTTGTCGCTGACGTAGGCCAGGGCCGGCCACAGGGCGCAGACCGCCACCGCGGCGATCGCCGCGCCCAGCACCGGACGCGAAGCGGCCGCCACGGCAGCCGTGCTGCCGGCGGTGACCGGCGCGACAGGCGCTTCGTCTTCGCGCCAGTAGCTGCCGATCCAGAACATGATGAACATCACCAGGCCGAAGAACAGCCAGCCGTAGATCAGGTGGTCGACGCCGGTGGCCAGGGCCATGTCGCTGGTATGGCCGATCATCACGATCATGTAGGCGCGCAGTCCGTTGGCGACGATCGGCACGATGATCGACAGGCCGATGAACAGCACGCGGCGCCAGGTCGAGCGGTAGCTCAGGTAGGCGTACAGGCAGCCCAGGGTGATCGAGGAAATCAGGTAGCGCACGCCGCTGCAGGCTTCGACCACCGACCAGTTCCCGGTCGGCAGTTCGAACATGGTGCCGTTGCGCAGGACCGGGATGCCGGTGGCGCGCACCGCGGCGACGGTGAAGTCGGCGGTGAAGTTGATCAGCGGCTGGACAAACACTTCGCCGAAGGGCACGGCGAACAGCAGGAACAGCAGCGGGAAGGTCAGGGCGCCGGCCAGGCGGCGTCCCAGCACGGCCAGGGCCATGGCCGGGAACATGGCGACAAAGGCGTACTGCATCACCACGCCGACTTCGCCGGCGCGCGCCACCAGCCAGCCGGCGCCGCACAGGGCCAGCAGGCCAATCGCCGGCCACCAGGGCGCGACCGGGATGTGCTGGAAGACCTCGCGCCGGCGCCAGATCAGCCACAAACTGATGGGGGCGATGGCATAGCCGTGGGCGAAGGTTTCGGAGCTGTTCCAGACCGAGACGATCGAGGCGGCCGTGCTCCAGTACAGCAGCAGCGGCGCCAGCAGGGCGGCGACGATGATGGCCACGGTCGGCACGGCCATGCGGCCCGATGCAGCGCCCGACAAGGCGGGGTTATCGTTCATCAGCATTCGAACCTCGTTTCGATGGTGGACAGGTGGGCCGGCCAGCTGTAGCGGCGCTCGACGCTGGCGCGCGCGGCGCGGCCCATGGCCGGGTGGGGCGAACGCAGCAGGCCGACCACGGCGTCGGCATAGTCTTGCGGCGCATCGGCGACCAGCAGCTCGCGCCCTTCGACGGCCTCGATGCCTTCATAAGCCTGGGGCGAGGCGACTACCGGCCGCGCCATGGCCATCGCTTCCAGCACCTTGTTCTGGATGCCGCGCGCAATGCGCAGCGGCGCGACCGCGGCCTTGCAGTGGGCGAGATAGGGCCGCACGTCGGGCACGGTGCCGGTGACGACGATGGCGTCGCCGGCCAGGCTTTGGACTTCCGGCGAAGGACGGGCGCCGACGATGTAGAAGCGCGCCTGCGGCACCGCTTCCAGCACGCGCGGCAGCACTTCGCTTGCGAACCACTTCACGGCGTCCACGTTCGGCCAGTAATCCATGGCGCCGGTGAACACCAGGGCCTGCTCGCCTTCCTCGAAGGGATTGTCGTAGCTGCGGTCCGGGCTGAAGTAATCGGTATCGACACCGTTGTTGAAGAAGCCGATCTTGGCGCGGCTTTCCGGTGCCAGGGTGCGGAACAGTTCCGCTTCCGGGTCGGACACGAACAGCGAGGCGTCGAACTGGTCGGCCACGCGGCGCTCGTAGTCGAGCAGGCTGCGCGCTTCATGGCGGTAGACCCAGCTCATCGGCCAGGATTTCTTTTCGGCGTACTGGCGCCATTTGTCGGAGTCGACGTCGCAGAAGTCGATCACGCGGCGCGCCGCCGGATAATCCTCGGCGTACTGCGCCATCACCGACGAGAACATCATGATGCGGGCGATGCCGTGCGCGCGCATGGTCTTCGCAATCCAGCTTTTCATGCCGGCGTCGCGGTAGTAAGCCAGCGACAGCGACTTGCCGCTGGCCAGGGCGACGGCGCTGCGAACCTTGCCTTGCACCGGTTTCAGGCGCACGAAATGGCTGGAGGCGCACAGCGCTTCCACCTTCGGCACGTACTGCCAGTCGTCCTCGTCGTCGACGAAGGTCGCCAGGTGCACGCGGTATTTGGTCGCCAGGTGCTTTAACAAGTGGTACGAGCGGATCTTGTCGCCCTTGTTCGGCGGGAAGGGGATGCGGTGCACCAGCAGCAGCAGGTCTTGCTTGGCTGCCTCGGCGGCTTGCGCCGCGCGCTTTTCCAGCACGCCCTCGATGATCGAATTCATGGCCGGTCCAGGAAGATGCGGTCCATGCGGTCCCAGGCGAAGTCCTGGGCCAGGGCGGCGATGCGCCTTTCCATGCGCTCGATGTTGATGTAGTGGCGGAAGCGCGCCTTGGCGCCCAGGCCTTCGGGACGCGGCTGGCCCGGGTCGACTTCCCAGGGGTGGAAGTAGAACAGGGCCGGTTCGTTGTCCATCTCGTTGACGCGCTTGACCATCCAGCGCGACAGCGCGTAGGGCAGCAGGCGGAAGTAGCCGCCGCCGCCGGCCGGCAGCTTTTTACCGCCCAACTGCACCGTGGTGATCGGCACTTCCAGCAGGCCGTCCGGGCCGTTCGGATAAAACGCGAAGCGCGGCGCATCCGGCATGCCGTAGTGGTCGTGGCGGATCGGGTAGATGCTCGAGCTGTAGCGGTAGCCGGCTTCGGTGAGCGCATCGAGCGCCCACAGATTGCCTTCGCCGATAGAGAAGCTCGGCGCGCGGTAGCCGATCACTTCCTGGCCGCCGATGTCTTCCAGCAGGGCTTTCGCGCTGCGGATGTCGTTGTCGAATTCGGCGCGGCTCTGGTCCGAGGCGCGCAGGTGGCCGTAGCCGTGGCTGGCCAGTTCGTGGCCGGCCTCGACGATGCGGCGCACCATGGCCGGATAGCGCTCGGCGATCCAGCCCAGGGTGAAGAAGGTGCCTTTCACGTCGTGGCGTGCGAACAGCGCCAGGATGCGCTCGACGTTGGCTTCGACGCGGCATTCGCGCGTCGGCCAGCTGTCGCGGCTGATGTAGGGCGCAAAGGCCGAGACCTGGAAGTAATCCTCGACGTCGCAGGTCATGGCGTTGCGGATGCGCTCGCCCGGCTGGCGCTGCGGCCGGGCTGCGGGGGTTTGCATTCTCATTCCGGGGTATCCACGTGTTGGTTCGCCTGCACCCCGTTCGGCGGGGTGGCGACGATTTTCTTCAGGATCGACAGCACCGAGACGATCGATTTCTCGAGGCGCATCATGCGCTCGTCGAGGACTTCGGCGCTGGCGCGGCGCTCCGGCAGGTGGCCCATGCTGTCGTCGCCCAGGGACATGCCCATCGATTCGGCGGCCGGCGTGCCGACCGCGTTCGGCAGCTGGAATTCCTCGGCGATGTCGCCGATCACGGTCTTGATGTGTTCTTCGTTGAAGCTGTGCAGCTCTTCCAGGTAGCCCATCAGGAGCACGCGGTCGAGCAGGGTGTTGGTCTTGCGCGGGATGCCGCCGGTGTAGCCGAAGATCGCGGCATGCGCGCTCTCGTCAAACGCCGGGTCGCCGTTCCAGCCCACCGTGTGCAGGCGGTGCTCGATGTAGGCGGCGCTTTCCGCCGCATCCATCGGGCCCAGGTGGTAGCTGGCGATCACGCGCTGGCGCAATTGCTGCATGGTCGGGCTGTGCAGGGTGGCACGGAATTCCGGCTGGCCGAGCAGGAAGGTCTGCAGCAGCGACTTGTCGTCGGTCTGGAAGTTCGACAGCATGCGCAGTTCCTCGACCGTCTGCGGCTTGAGGTTCTGGGCTTCGTCGATCACCAGCAGGGCGCGCTTGCCCTGGCGGTCGACGGCGCGCAGGAACTGCTCGAGGCGCGTGAGGAGGTCGGTCTTGCTGGCGCCCTCGTAGGGCAGGCCGAAGCCCGAGACCACCATGCGCAGGGTGTCGTCCGGATCGAGGTGGGTGTTGACGATATGGGCGGCGACGATCTGGTCGGACGGCAGCTTGTTGAACAAATTGCGTACCAGCGTGGTCTTGCCGGCGCCGACTTCGCCGGTGATGACGATGAAGCCTTCGCCCTGCGACAGGCCGTATTCCAGGTAGGCCATGGCCCGCTTGTGGCCCTTGCTGCCGTAGAAGAAGTGGGGGTCGGGGCGCAGCTGGAAAGGCTTGGCCGAGAGTCCGTAATAACTTTCGTACATCGTGTCACTCCGTGTTTAGAGCTGCACCGTCACGGTGGCGGAGACGGCGTTTTCGGTATAGTCGCGGCGCGTGATATCGCTGTCGCCGCTGGTGCGGCGCAGTTCCAGGCTGCCGCGCACCGAGCGGCCGAAGCGGTGCGTCAGCCCCAGGCGCAGCGAGTTCTGCTTGTTTTTCAGGTCGGTATCGAGGGACTTGGAGCGCGTGGCCGACAGAGAGGCCAGCACACTGGAGCGCGCGCTCAGGCGGTAGTTGTAGGCCGCGCTGATGCCGGCCTGGCGCACACTGTCGTTCAGGGCGCGCAGCTGGCTGCCGAGCAGGCCGCTGTCGCTTTCCGACGACGACAGGGCGGTGCGCTCGCTGGCATAGGCCGAGAGCACTGCGCTACTGTGGCGCCAGTCGAATGCGGCCGAGCCCTGCAACAGCTTCTGGCGCATGTAGCGGTTGGTCAGGTAGTTGATGTTGTCGGCGAGCGAAGACGGCAGGCCGGCGGCCAGGATATAGGCTTCCACCGCCTGGCGGCGCAGCACCGGATCCGGAATCGTGGCCGTGAACAGCGAGTCCAGCATCGAGGCGGTGTCGATCGCGGCCGGTAGCGTGAACTGCGAGCGGCTGGTGGTGACGGCGTCGGAGTAGCCCAGCTTCCAGGTGCTGTGGCGGCTGCGGTGCAGGGCCATCAGCGAGCCGGTATTGCCCAGGTAGTGGCGGCCGATCGACATCTGCACGCTGGTGCGCGCCGACGGCGCCCAGCCGAAGCCCACCGACCAGCTGGCGCCGGAGGTCTCGCCGCCCAGGGCCTGGTAGTCGTACTTGTCGTAGCCGCCGGTGGCGGTCAGGTTCAGGGTGGTGCCGACGCGGTAGTTCAGGCCCAGCATCGCGTTCTGCGAGGAGGTGTTGCCGAAGCGCTGGTTATCGACTTCCTGGCGTGCAGCGTGCAGGTTCCAGCCGACGTTGCGGAAACCCGTGCCGCTGACGACATCGAGCGCCACGCCGTCGGAACTGCTGTTGCCAAAGACGGCGCTGGCATCTGACTTCACGCTGTCGTGGCTGTAGCGCAGGGTGCCCGATGCGAAGGTGCCGAAGCGGTGGGTCAGGTAGGGGCTGATGCGCCAGGTCTTGACGTCGGTCTGATTCTCGCCCGTGTAGCGGTTGCCGTTCTCGTCCTCGGCCACCGGGCCGAATGCGGAAATGCTGCGCGAACTGGCGCCCGCGCTGGCGTCGATGTAGAACAGCTGGTCGGCCACGTTGAAGCGGCCGGCGGCATCGTACTGGTACTGGCTGTTGCGCACGCCCGGCACGTCTTCCTCGCTGTAGTCGTACCAGTAGGCGCGCGCATTTGCGTTCAGCTGCACGCGCGCGCTGTTGGCCTGCACGCTGATGGCGGGCGAAGCCTCGGTGATCCAGGACGAGCGCTTGGTGGCGTCGCTGCGCAGGTTGACGTTGTCGGAATAGCTTTCGCTCAGGCTGAAGGAAGGCGTGACCTTCAGTTCAGCGTGGGCGCTGTTGCTGGCCATGGCCAGCAACAGCGCCGCAGCCATTGGACTCAGGCGATGCGGCGCCGGACGAAGCGGACGCAGGATACGCGTGCGCTTAGCCGTAGTGATAGTCATACGTCTCTTCGATGCCGGGGATGTCCCGGGCCTTGTTGTAGATGAGGTTCACGTTGCTGCAGCCTTCGAGCTGGCGCAGCGATTCCTTGACTGCATGCTGGGTCGTGGCCTGGGCCTCGACCACCATCACGATCTGGCCCATGTGGCTGGCCAGTACGCGCGACTCGCTGGTCAGCAGCAGCGGCGGCGAATCGAAGATGACCACGCGGTCCGGATAGCGGTTGGCGATCTCGGTGACCAGGTTCGTCATCGTCGAGCTGGCCAGCAGCTCGGTGGCGCGCGGCGTGCTGGTACCGGCCGGCAGGATGCTCAGGGTGTCGACGTTCGTGCGCAGCATCACGTCGGACAAATCGAGCTTGTCGTCGATCAGGATGTCCATCAGGCCGCGCTGGGCCGGCAGGCCGAGGGTGCGCAGCACCGATGGGCGGGCCACGTCGGCGTCGACCAGCAGCACGGTATGGTCGAGCTCCATGGCGATGCTCATCGCCAGGTTGATCGCGCAATAGGTCTTGCCTTCGCCCGGCAGCGAGCTGGTGACCATGATCAGGTTGTTCGGGCGGCCCGGCATCGACGCTTCGCCGAAGGCGCGTTTCAGCAGCGGGCGCTTGATGACGCGGAAGTCTTCCAGCAGGCTGGTGCGGCCGCTGGCGGCGGTCACCATGCCGGCGTCGCGCATGCGCGCCAGGTCGAGGTCGACCTTGCGTGCGCTGTGCTTGCCGCCCGGGGCGCGCGCGGTGCGCGGCTGGGCCGGGGCAGCGTGGATGCTCGGGTGACGGACCGGCGCCGCATCGGCGGCGCCGGCTGCCACGGCGGCGGCGGCGCTTTCGGCCGGCGACGGCGCAAAGGTCTCGAGCGGCACGGCGTGGATAGCCGGGGCCGGCGCCAGTGGGGCGCTTGGCGCCGGCTGCGCCGCGGCTGCATGCGGGTTCAGCGCCACCACCTGCTCGTCGGTCTCGACGGGCGCAGGGGCTGGTGCCGTGTTGCGGGTGTGGTCAATGCGGCTGGCCGCTTTTTCGATAATGCTCACATTCGCTCCTAAGATTCTTCCTTACAGGCCCGGGCGGGCCAGCATCGTCGCCACGCCGGCGCCATACAGGCCGATCAGCAGCAGCACGGTGGCGGCCAGGCCGTACAGGCGCTTCTTGCGGCGCACCTTCTGGCCATCGGTCCAATGCATGTTGATGGTGCCGAGGATCGGCATGCCGGTCACTTCGCGCAGGGCCACCTGGCTCAGGAAGGTCGGGCGGAACTGGCTCATCAGGAAGGCACCGGCCAGGCCGGCCGCCAGCGCGACGAGGAAGGCGGCGGTAAACAGCACCGGACGGTTCGGGCCGGTCGGCACGGCCGGCGCCAGCGGCGGCTCGATCACGCGGAAGGCCATGATGTCGGTGGCCGACGACAGGTCGCCCGACAGGCGCGCCTGTTCGCGGCGCTCGATCAGGCGCTGGTGGTTTTCGCGGTTCACCTGGTAGTCGCGGTTCAGCTGGGCCAGCTGGGCCTCGACTTCAGGCGCGGTGGTGCTCTGGGTACGCAGGGTATTCACGCGGTTCTGGTACTCGTTGACACGGGCGCGCAGGGCGGCCACGCGCGACTCGGCGTCGGACAGGGTCACGTTCAACTGCTGCATCATCGGGCTGGCGGCCAGGTTCGGGTTGACCCCGCCCTTCTTCGCTTCGTCTTTCTTGCGTTCCTGGAGCTGGTCCAGCAGGCGCTTGGTCGAGATGATGTCGGGGTGCTGCTCGGTGTACTGCAGGCGCAGGGTGTCGAGGTTCTTCTGGGTGCTGGCGATGCGTTCGGCCAGTTCCGGATCGGCCGGGCCGGTGCCGTCCTTACCGCCGCCCGTCATGCGGCGGCGGATCGCGTTGCGCGACTGCTCGGCCTCGGCCAGCTCCAGCCTGGCCTGGCTCAGGGCGTCGCTGGCCGACGCCACCTTGCTGCCGAAATCGGCGCCTTCGCGCGGCAGCAGGCCCATGTTCTTGATCTTGAATTCCTTCAGGGTGTTCTCGGCGGCCGCCAGCTTTTCTTCGTAGCTGCGGATCTGGTCGTCGATGAACTGCACCGCCTTGTCGGATTCCTGGCGCTTGCCGCCGAAGCTGCCTTCCATGAAGATGGTCAGCAGCGACTGGACCACGTCCTTGCCCAGCTTCGGATCGGGCGCCTTGTAGCTGATCGTGTAGATGTCGTCGCGCTCGGTACCGGCGATGGTGATCTTCGACATCAGGTTGTCGATCATCTTTTCCTTCTCGTCGGCGTCGCGCGCTTTCACGTCGAGGTCGGTCATGCGCATGACCCGCTCCACGTTCGGACGGCTGATCAGGGTCTGGCGCATGAAGGTCACCTGCTGGTTGACGTTCGGCAGCGAGGTCATGCCCGACAGCAGGGGTTTCAGGATGCTCTGGGTATCGACATACACCCGGGCCCTGGTTTCGTACTGGTTCGGCAGCTGGAGCACGATGGCCCAGCCGATCAGCGCCACCACCCAGGTGATGATCACTGCATGCCAACGGTATTTACCGATGGCCTTAAGGAAATTCAGGATAAGGGCTGTTATTTCTGCCATCTCGTCAGTCTCGCCATGAATGCCGGACGCGGCTGCGCCAGCTACAACAATCAACAAAGAACCCGCATCATCGCTTGTAGTTTGTGCAATTGCAATTGCGTGCTGGAAAATTGTGCTAATAAAGCGGCCGGATGGCACCACTTACAACACAAATTCTTAGCCGCAACGCATACAAGCTGCCCCATGGCTTGCCCGACGAGGTATTATTGTCATCAGGCAAACTTTGCTGGGGTCTAAGTGTTGCATTAGGTCAACCGTGACACTTCGTGAAGAAGCGAACACGGAGTCGCTTTGCTCAACCTCAAGCCGATGTATTGTAATGTTTAAAATGCAAAAAGGTCTGCACGATTGATTCCTAATCGAAATAATAAAAAACCCTGGGCATGCTTGCGCATCGCGTTGTGCACGCTGCTGCCGCTGGCCGGCCTGCTGGCCCTGGCGCCGGCGCCGGCACGCGCCGACAACCTGGTGCGCACCATCCCGGTGGTCAAGCAGTCGGTGGTCGGGGTCGGTACCTTCCTGAAGACGCGCAGCCCGGCGGTGATGTTTACCGGCACCGGTTTCGCGGTGGGCGATGGTTTGAGCATCGTCACGAATGCCCACGTGGTGCCCGACAAGCTCGACGGCGCCAAGATGGAGCAGCTCGGCGTGGTGGTGGGCAGCGGCCAGGACATCGCCTTCCGCCCGGCGCGCCTGGTGGCACTGGACCGCGAGCACGACCTGGCCCACCTGCGCCTGGAAGGCGGCACGCCCCTGCCGGCGCTGGTCCTGGGCGACTCGCGCAGCGCCGCCGAGGGCCAGGCGCTGGCGTTTACCGGTTTCCCGCTCGGCATGGTGCTGGGCCTGAACCACGTGACCCACCGCGCCAATTTGTCGGCGCTGACGCCGATCGTCATGCCCTCGATGAGTTCGAAGCGCCTGGATGCGCGCGCCATCGCCCAGCTGCAGCGGGGTGGGCTGACCATCTTCCAGCTCGACGGCACGGCGTATCCGGGCAACAGCGGCAGCCCGGTCTACGATCCGGATACGGGCGCGGTGCTGGCGGTTATTAATATGGTGTTCGTCAAGGGCTTGAAGGAAACGGCGATCACGACGCCGAGCGGGATCAGCTACGCCATCCCCTCCCAGTATGTGGTGGAGCTGCTGCAACGAAAGTGAAAAAAGAGAAGTATTTCAATCGTGCATGCCTTTACGGAAACACGATTACGATACAATACGCCGGTTTGATGGCTAAATAACAATTTTGTGGCATTCCAACACAGCGGGGCGTTGCCGGTCGCTGCATGCCGGGAAAGGAATTGACGTGAGCAAGATCATGACGAACCTGACGAAACTGACCTTGGCGCTGGCCTGCGGTCTCGCCCTGGCCGGTTGCGCCAGCAAGCCGGCCGCGCCCTCGGCCGCTGCCATGGCCCAGGCCGCCCCGGCCGATTACCTGATCGGACCCGGCGACTCCGTCAACATCATCGTCTGGCGTAATCCGGAAGTGTCGATGTCGGTGCCGGTGCGTCCGGACGGCAAGATCACCACCCCGCTGGTCGAAGACTTGCCGGCCGCCGGCAAGACCTCCACCGCCCTGGCGCGCGACATCGAGACCGCGCTGGCGAAGTTCATCCAGCAGCCGGTCGTGACCGTCGTCGTCACCGGCTTCGTCGGCAACTACGGCGAGCAGATCCGCGTGATCGGCCAGGCCGCCAAGCCGCAAGCGCTGGCCTACCGCCGCGATATGTCGCTGATGGATGTGCTGATTTCTGTCGGCGGCATCACCGAATTCGCATCGGGCAACAAGGCCAGCATCATCCGCACGATCGACGGCAAGCAGGAAAAGCTGAACGTGCGCCTTGACGACCTGATCAAGGAAGGCGACATTTCGGCCAACATGCCGATGCGTCCGGGCGACATCCTGGTGATACCGGAAAGTTTCTTCTAAACCGGATTTTTTGTCGGGTTTTCTTACAACGGCGCCATAGGGGCGTCGTTGTTTTTTGCCCCGCCAGCCTGCCGCCCCCGCTAAGTGCTTGATTCGGTGTTGCATTTAGTCAATTTCTTCGAGCTGGTACGGGGCTTGCTTCAGTGTAGTAAAAGGCAGGCCCAAGATCGGGTTATGGCATACTTTCTATGACTCAGGAAAACGTCGCTCAGGAAAACGTCGATATGGAAGATCAAGCAGACCCCAGCGCACCAGCGCCCATCACCGCCGACATGCCCGAGGTGCAGGCGGTGCCCCAGCTCGACGCCCGCGGCGCGTCGCGGCGCCGTTTTACGCGCGCAGCCACCGGCGCCACCGGCGTCATCCTGACCCTGCACAGCCAGCCCGGCATGGCGACCTACGGCAACTACGGCGGCATCTGCGCCTCGCCGTCGGGCTTCATGTCGATCAAGAATGCCAGCCACAACCCGAAGAATTCGTGCAGCTATAACCGTTCGTACACCTTCTGGCGCGATAACTCGAAGTCCTGGAAATCGCGCTGCGGCACGCGCCCGGAAACCCGCTTCGTCGAGGTGTTCGATCCGCGCGGCGCCTATGCCGGCCTGAAGAACTGCACCCTGCTGCAGATCGTCCAGCAAGGCAAGGAAGTGCGCGCCATCGACCGGTCCTTCGTTGCCCTGCAGTGCGTCACCGCGCTGCTCAATGCACGCGCTTCGCAACGCGCCGGGATCCCGAGCGTGCTGCCGGAAGACCAGGTCGTGCGCATCTGGGACGAATTCTCGCTCAAGGGCAGCTACAAGCCGAGCGGCAGCGCACGGCCATGGAGCGGCCTGGAAATCGCGGCCTACCTGCAAACCACCTTCCGTTGATACCCACGATGGGAGCCGTCAGCGCGCATGCGTAGTCCGCCGATCTGGCGCCTGGTCCCAGGCCAGCGCCTGGTGCACCGCTGCCACGACGGCGAATGCGTGCTCTTCAACGACCTGACGGGCGACACCCACTTGCTCGACGAATCCGCCCTGGCGCTGCTGGAAGCGCTGCGCCAGGCGCCGCAATCGGCCGCCGACCTCGCCGGCCTCGATGGCCTGCCCGACTCCGACCCCACCCTGCTTGCCGAACTCGACGACCTGCTGGCCGACCTGGCCGCGCTCAGCCTGGTCGACGCCGCGGCCGGGGGCCAGCCATGCTGACCGTGGCCGGCCTCGGCCCCGCCGCGCTGGCGGCGCGCCTGCGCGGCCCGGGCCTGCGCCTGCAGACCGGCCCCTTCGTCACCTGCGTGCACAGTCCGCTGGCGGGGCTGGCCGGCACCCTGGGCGCGATGTATGCCGACTACCCGGTGCTGGCCGAAGGCAGCGTGGCCGATTTCCACGTGCGCCTGAGCCGGTCGACGGGCCTGCGCCGCTTCGTCCGCCCACAGGTGCATTTCCATTACGACGGCATGGCGCCTTTCCAGCCGCTGCCCCTGGACCAGGCCTTCCCGATGTTCGAGTGGGCAATGAACTGGTGCGTGTCGAGCCAGGCCAATTCCTGGCTGCTGATCCACGCGGCCGTGGTCGAGAAGGGCGGCGTGGCCGCGATCCTGCCGGCGCCGCCCGGCTCGGGCAAGAGCACGCTGTGCGCGGCCCTGGTCAACCGCGGCTGGCGCCTGCTGTCGGATGAGCTGACCATGGTGCGCCTGGGCGACGGCAACATCGATCCGCTGCCGCGCCCGGTAAGCCTGAAGAACGCCTCGATCGGCATCATCCGCGACTATGCGCCGGCGGCCGCCTTCACGCGCCCGGTGGCCGACACGGTAAAAGGCACCGTGGCCCACATGCGTGCTTCGAGCGACAGCGTGGCGCGCGCCGCTGAAGCGGCGGCCCCGGCCTGGATCGTGTTCCCGCAATGGCAGGCCGGCGCCGCGGCCACGCTGGTCCCGGTGCCGCAGGCGCGCGCCCACATGCGCGTGGCCGAGAACGCCTTTAACTACAGCCTGCTGGGCGAGGCGGGTTTCGACGCGGTGGCGCGCCTGGTGGAAACGGCGCGCACCTTCGACTTCCGCTATAGCGTGCTCGACGACGCTATCGCCGTGTTCGAGCAACTGCTGGCGCAGCGCGCATGAGGCCGCCACTGCCCTTGCTGCTGCAGGCGCTGCGCGCACCCGGCGCGATGGCGCGCTTTTCCGAGCGCGAATGGGACTTGCTGCTGCGCCAGGCCCTGGCCGCGAACCTGGCCCCCACCCTGGGCTTGCTGGCCGAGGAGCACGGCGTGCTGGCGGCGCTGCCGGCGCGCGTGGTGCGCCGCTTCGCCTGGGCCAGGACGGTGTGGGAGCGCCACCTGCTGGCGGTCGACTTCGAGCTGGGCCAGCTGCGGCGCGCGCTGGGCGAGACCGGGCTGCCGCTGATCCTGCTCAAGGGCACGGCGTACGCCGCCGCCGGCTTGCCGGCGAGTGCAGGCCGCCTGTTTTCCGACATCGACCTGCTGGTGCCGAAGGACTGCCTGCCCGAGGTCGAGAGCCTGCTGCTGCTGCACGGCTGGGCCGGCACCCATCACGACGAATACGACCAGCGCTACTACCGCGAATGGATGCATGAGTTGCCGCCGATGCAGCACATGCGCCGCGCCAGCGTGGTCGACGTGCACCACGCGATCCTGCCCGAGACGGCGGCGATGCGCCCGGACCCGGCGCGCCTGCGTGCGGCCGCGCGCCCGATCCCGGGACGCGACGGCTTCTACACGCTGGCGCCCTGCGACATGGTGCTGCACAGCGCGGTCCATTTGTTTTCCGAAGGCGAATACCACCACGGCCTGCGCGACCTGTTCGACCTGCACCGCCTGCTGGTCGATTTCGGCGCCGACCCGGGTTTCTGGGCGGCGCTGCCGGCGCGTGCACGCGAGCTGGAACTGGCGCGTCCGCTCAGCTATGCCCTGCGTTACTGCACGCGCCTGCTGGGCACCCCGGTGCCGGCCGCCGTGCTCGAGGCGGCGGCCGGCGGCGCCCCCAATCCGGCCCTGCTGGCCCTGATGGACGCGCTGTTCCTGCGCGCGCTGCAGCCGCCGCACCCGAGCTGCGCCGACGCCTTCGATTCCGCCGCGCGCGCCGTGCTCTATATCCGCGGCAACTGGCTGCGCATGCCGCCGCTGTTGCTGTCGCGGCATTTGTTTCACAAGGCTTTCCTGTCCCCGAAAGCCGAGCCGGCACAGTAAAGACGGTAGGACATCACGAGCGGGCCTGGCCCTATCCACAAGGAGATGACGATGGAAGCAAGCCGGGACATGACCCGCCTGGGCGCACTGCGCGATTTCGTGTCCGGCGGCAGCCTGGAAGAAAACCTGCAGGGCCAGGCCCGGCAATGCGCCAGCCTGCTGGGGGCGGACAGCTGCTCGATCATGCTGCTCGGCGGCCATGGCGGTGCGGAGCGCCTGCGCGTGCATGCCCATGCCGGCGCGCCCGGCGACCGCTTGCCGGCAGCCGCCCTGGAAGCGAGCATCGGCCGCGGCGAGGCGATCTGCGGCCAGGTCCTGGCCAGCGGCCAGGCGCTGCTGGTGGACGACATCGGCAAGTCGGCCTATGCGCTGCTGGCGCGGCGTCCGCAAGACCCGGGGCGCAGCATGATGTCGGCGCCGGTCCGGATCGAGGGGCGCACGGTTGGCGTGGCGAATGTGGCCGGCCAGGGTTTCACCCCGGCCGACCTGGCGCTGTTCGAAGTGGTGTGCCTGTTCATCGGCCAGTCGGTGCAAGTGGCGCAGTTGCAACATCTGCTCGCCTCGCGCTTCGCCCGCGAAGCGCTGGCGCGTGAGACCGACGGGCCGGCCCCGGGCGCCTACCGCAATCCGGAAGAGGTGGCGCGCATCCTGGCGCGTTCATTCTATAAAGAGCTGGCGCGTGCCGGCTTCGAGGCGCCGCAGATCGTCGGCGCGGCCAGCGAGATCATCGATCAGCTCAACAATAAATTGCACAAGAAAAATTAAACATTCTTATTGACATTTGCAAATAAGAAATGTATGTCGAGATACTTTACAGATGAGTTAGCGAAATTCTAACAGTCGTGTCTAAGTTATTGATTTAAAAAGAATGTTAAATCCTGGCACGGGCCTTGCTAGTAGTTGAGTGTGTTTGCCAAAACCGATCAACCACATCAAGGATTACCGATCATGAAATTTCTGAAGAAAATGGCGTGCGCCGCCGCAGTTGCAATGTCGATGGCTTCGGCCGCCCATGCCGGTCCAGTCCTGAATGACTGGGTCTTCAACCCGAACGGCGGCGGCTACGAAGCCGGCCAGCAAATCAACGAATACCTGGACGTGAACGGCAATGCCTTCATCCAGCTGACCCCAACCGGCGGCTCGAGCTTCTCGTTCACCGAGCACGCTGTGTTCAACATCGTCCAGGCTGACAGCAACGGCCAACTGTTCCCAGTGAACTACGGTGGCGGCAACATCACCGCAGTCTTCGAAGCCTTCGGCACCGGTAACTTCAGCGGCGCGTTCTCGTTCACCGGCGGCACCATCCGCATGTACCAGAACGGCGTCAATGGCCAGTACGGCACCACCGCAGGCATCTACGGCGCCAACCTGGGCAACCTGATCGCCGAATTCAACGTGCTGGCCGGCGGCGGCGGCATGGTCAATGCCAACGGCTCCCCAGTCAACAACGGCCAAGTGACCGTCAACGCGAAAGCCATGCCGGGCGACCTGGCTGAAGGCTACTTCTTCCGTGAAAACGGCGACGATCTGGCGCTGGAATCGATCCTGTCGTTCGCCTTCACCAACGCCAACACCGTCGGCGAGCCGACCGGTAACCTGGTGTCGGAAGTGGCATGCGAATACGCCGGCTTCGCCGGTCCTGGCTGCAACGGCAGCGCCTACGCCAATACCCCAGGCTACTTCTTCGTCTCGAACAACGGTCAGTTCAAACTGGCTGAAGTGCCAGAACCAGGTTCGCTGGCCCTGTTCGGCATCGCCATGCTGGGCGCCGGCGTCGCTGCTCGCAAGCGCGCCAAGAAGGCCTAAGTTTTCGGGAATTTCCTGAAACGCAAAAAGAGCGGGCATTGCCCGCTCTTTTTGTTTCCGGCGCTATTTACGTAGGGAGAGCGTTAAAAAAAACGGCAAGCATCCGCTTGCCGTTGTTCGTTTTCGCCTGCGGGTCGAGGCTGCGGGTCAGGGCACCATCAGCTGCGCCACCGGCCTGCGCACCGAGCGCGACGTTGGCCGTGGTCCATAGCCCAGCCGTCCCATGTAGACCGGATGCCCGGCGCCCTTGAAAATCAGCGCCTCGGTCTGGCGCTGCAAATCGCGCGCGGCGTTTTCCAGGCCCGCGTCCGCAGTGAACCGGGTCTGTTCGCGCGCATATTTTGAAAAGATCAGTGGCGTCATTTCAGGCTGCATGTACAGGCCGAGCGTGGTCATGGTCAGCCAGAAGCGCTGCAGCGCGCGGCCGGCGGCCACGTAGTCGTCGATCGAGGCGGGTTTGTTGGCGGCGCGCAGCACGAAGTGGCCGGCGCAGGCCATGCCCGGCGCCAGATCCATCTGCAGGCGCGGCGCCCAGGTGCCCATCAGGGTGTTCACCGACTTCATGCGGCGCCAGCTGACCATCGCCCACTTCATCAGGTGCAGGGTCATGGCGTCGACGCCGAGGGCGTTCGCCGGCACCTTGTCCGGGCTTTCGACGCGGTTGTCCCAGTCGATGATGCTGCGGTGGGTCTCGAAGGCTTCCGGCATCGTCAGGCGCAGCCGCGCATTGTTGTACATCAGCTTGGCCGCCTTCCATTTCTGGTCGCGGCTTTCCAGCCAGTCCAGCGAATAGTGGGGCGCGACCACGGCTTCCAATTGGCGTTTGTGTTCGGCAGTCAGCGCCGTGGTCTTCATTGGCCGGCGCTGCACGGTGCGTTCCTTGATGGCCGTGAGCAGCGGACTCGGCGCGACCGCCGCATCGGGCGCCAGGCGCACGTCGAACACCGGGTGGGTATCGCGTCCGGCGGCGCGGCGCGCGATGTCGGCGCGCAGGCCGTGGCCGCTGGCTGCGATGGCGATCGTTTCGAGCAGGGCGCCAAAGGCGATCTGGCTCGGGTGGCCGTCGAGATCGTAGACGCAGTGGTCGCGCGTGTCGTAGGCGTGCACCACCAGGTGCTCGGGCGCGGCGATTTCGAAGCGCCAGGTCTGCATGTTGTCGCCGCTGGGCGCCCAGCGCGCCAGGTCGAGGATTTGTTCGATCGTGTTCATTGTGACGCTCCCGCTGCGCGTGCAGCTGCGAGGTCCTTCGCCAGTTGCTTCTTGCCCACCGCGATCATCAGGCGGTGCAGGGGATTCTTGTTGCCGCCCGGCCGCCAGGTGCGCACCAGCTTGTTGCGGTAGGCATCGAATTGCACGCCCCAGGGCGCGGCCAGCACCTTGCCGCGGCCCAGCAAAATCTTCAGCGCTTCGGTGCCCATCACGCCAGCGCACAATTGGCAGGCCATGATGGTGGACGGGCCGCGGCGCTCGACGAAGTTCACCGCTTCCGGCACCACCAGGTAGGGGCGGTGCAGGCCGGCAGGCGCCAGGCCAACCACGAAGTGCACGGCCTTGTCGGTTTCCGGCAGGTCGCCCCACTGGAAGTATTCCTCGAACGTCATCTGGCCCGGCAGGAAATTGATCAGGGCCGCACCCATGCCCAGCGGTGCCACGGTGCTGGCTGGAATGCCGAGTTGTGCGCACAGGGCGAAGGTCTGCTGGCGGATCTCGAAGGCAAAGAAATCGAGGGCGTCGACGTACATGTCGACGCCCTGCATGAAGGCGTGCAGGTTGCCGGCATTGATGCCTTCGCCGAAGACCGTGACTTCGCAGTCCGGGTTCACGTCGAGCAGCATGCGGCGGATCACGTCGGCCTTCGGCTGGCCCAGGGTCGAGACCATGGCGCCGACCTGGCGGTTAAAGTTGGGCACGTCGAAGCTGTCGAAGTCGGCGATGTGGAACTTGGTCACGCCCAGGCGCGCCAGCGTCATCGCGTGCACGCCGCCAACGCCGCCGCCGCCGGCAATCGCGACCCGCTTCTGCCGCAGCCGCGCCTGCTCCTCTTTCGTCACCCAGCCAATATTTCGGGAAAAAGCCTGCTCGTAGGGGAAAGGAGTTGTCATGTGCGGAGAAAAGGAAAGAGTGCGGACAATGCGGAACAACGCGAAAGGAGGGCGGATGCGGCGGCAGGAATGGGCGCGCCATGGCGCCCGGACGATGAATTACGCGACCTGCTGTTCGTCGATGCGGCGCAGGCGGTTGATAATGCCCTGCTCTTCGCGCGGCGAAAAGAAATACGGATAGAAGGAGCGTTCGTTGGTGGTGGTGGACCAGGTGCCACCGAGCGTTTTGATCTGCTCCGATACGTAATCGAGGCTGATCCGCAGCAGATAGGCCGGCGCATTCACGCGCGGATTGGTCTTGACGTCGCCGACACGCTTGAAACCGAGCATGTGCTCATAAAAGCGGCGGTGGCGCGGATTGACTTCGATAACGATATCGGTGCAATCGTGGATATCGCGGGCGTAAATCACCGCGAGGTGAAACAGGTTGGCCAGCGAGGTTTTCGAGCGCACGGTGGGATCGAATGCCAGCTTGGTGAATTCGCACAGTTTCGCGCCGGCTGCGCGGAACCCGTCGAGGTCTTCCTTGAAAATCTGGTCCGCCATCAGGCCGATCGGCGAATCGATCCCCAGTGTCAGCGTCCCTACGACGTCACCCTTGTCGGTGGCAGTGAGGGTGATGCGGTTGGGGTCGTCCGAGAACTGGTGCGTGCCCGCGTAGCCACGCCAGGCGTACATTTTGTTGACCAGCATGCTGGCCGAATTGCGTCCTTTCGCCGTATCGGTAAGCCGGATTCCATATGAATCTTGGTTCACGATAACATCCTCTAATTCTGAGCTCGCTATATTATCGCGAACATCCAAAACATGAGCGTTCGATAGAATTTCAACGGAGATATCTCCACTTTCTTTCACATCATCGGTATTTGTCATCGCCGGGCACCTCGTTTTGCAGCGCCGCCGGCAATTGGCGGCACCTTTTATCCGCGGGCAGGCCACGCTTTTCGTTACCGAAAAAGCGCGGCCTGCCGCACCCCTGTTCATCCATCTTCCTGTGAGCTATTTGTATAGCTTTTTTAGTATGTTCAGATAGTAGAACGTTATAGCGATTTCAGCAACGCGCGCGCGTCTTCCAACTGCGGGAAGGAACGGTTCAGGGCCAGCAGGGTTTCCAGTTCCTTGCGTGCGCCTTGTTTGTCGCCCGATTTCTGCAGGCCGACCGCCAGGTGGTAACGCAATTCCGGCGCTCCCGGCGCGCCCACCACCGCTTTTTTCAGCAGCGGCAAGCCGCGTTCGACGTTGCCTTGCTCGACCAGCATCCAGCCCAGCGTGTCCATCACGGCCGCATTGTCCGAGGCCACCTTGTAGGCTTGCTCGGCCGTCGCCAGCGCGCGTGGGTCCTTGTCCTGCTGGTAAGCCCAGGCCAGGTTGTTCAGCGCCGCGCCATTCTTGGCGTCGCGCTTGACCAGGTTTTCCAGGATCGCGATCGCCGGCTTGAACTGTTTCTCGGCCATGTGCGACTCGGCCAGGTACATCTGCACCGTGGCGTCGTTCGGATTCTGCTTGGCCCAGGCCGCGATGCGCGCCTGCGCTTCCTTGGTCTTGCCGGCCTTGCGCAGGGTTTCGGCGCTGCGCATCAGGATCGCGCCCGATTTGGTGATGGCCAGCGCCTTGTCGTAGGCGGCCACGGCGAGCTCGGGCTTCTTCAGGGTCTGCTGCAAATCGCCTTCGAGCAGGTAGCCGACCGGCGAATTCGGGGTCGACTTCTGCAGCTCGCGCGCCATGGCCAACGCTTCGTCCTGGCGGCCGCGGCGCATGGCCAGCTCCACCTGGGCCACGCGCGCCTGCAGCAGGTCGGGCTGCAGGGCCACGGCTTTTTTCAGGGCCTCGGCGGCGGCGCCGTCGTTTTTCAGGCGCGACTGGGCCGCGGCCAGGCGCATCTGCGCCAGCGCCGATTTCGGCATCATGCCGACCAGCTTGCTGTAGCTGTCGAGCGCGCCCTGGCCGTCGTCGTTGGCCAGCTGGGCCTGGCCGAGCAAATCGAGCATGTCGGCGCTGGTCGGGTTCGAGGCCTGGAACTTGCGCGCCAGGGTCAGCGCCTTTTTCTCCTGCTTGGTGACCAGATAGTGCGCACCCAGCTTCAGCACGGCGGGAATCGCATCCGGGTTTTCGGCTTGCGCCTTTTCCAGCCAGGTGGTCGCTTCCTCGGGCTTTTGCTGCAGCATGGCCAGATCGGCCAGCGCCGCCATCGCGCCGAAGTTCTTCTTGTCCTTTTCCAGGATGGTTTCGAAGCGCTTGCGGGCGGCGTCGGGCTTGTTCTCGCGCAGGTCGAGCTGGGCCAGGTTGGCGGCGGCCGGGAAGAAGGTCGGCTGCATCTGCAGCGCCTTTTCGAAGGCGGCGCGCGCGGCCGGCACGTCGCCCTTGGCCAGGTGCACGGCGGCCTTCAGGTTCTGGGTCTGCGGATTGTCGGGCTGGGCCTGCTCGAGCTTCTCGGCGGCGGCCAGGGCCTTGTCGTAGTGCTTCAGGTTGAGTTCGGCCTGGACCAGCGCGGTCAGGGCGCGCGGCGACTTTGGATCGAGTTCGGCGGCGCGCTGCAGTTCGGTGATGGCCTGGGCGTTGTCGCCCTGGTTCAGGCGCGACAGGCCGAGCGAGGTGTGGACCACGGCGGCGTCCGGCGCCAGCTTGGCGGCTTTCTCGAACAGGGCGGTGGCCTTGCCGAAGTCGCGCGCCTGCATGTAGGACTCGCCGGCCAGGGCCAGCAGCTGCGGGTCGTTGGTGTTGTCGATGGCCGGGGCCAGCGCGGCGACCGCGTCGCCCGGCTGCGCGCCCTTCAGCAGGGCCTGGGCCAGCAGCTTGCGTGCGTACACGTTGTTCGGATCGGCCGCCAGGTATTTGCGCAGGTGGCTCTCGGCCTGGCCGTTGGCGCCCAGGTTGAGTTCGACGGCGCCGGCCAGCAAGATGGTCGGCAGGTGTTCCGGCGCGCTCTTGAGGATTTTCTGCAGCGATTCGCGCGCCGCCGGGTACTTGCCTTCGGTGTAGTCGACCAGGGCCAGGGCATGGGTCGCGGCCAGGCTGTTCGGCGCGGCCTTGCGGCCCGCCTCGATCTCGGCGCGCGCTTCGGCGTACTTGCCCTGCTCGATGCGGATATAGGCTTTCTCGATGTTCGCGTTGCGGTCGTTCGGACGCAGGGCCAGCACCTTGTCGAAGGCTTGCAGGGCCTGCTCGCCCTTGCCGGTCGCGCGCAGCATGCCGCCGCGGAACATCCAGACGTCGGCGTTGTTCGCATCCTTGGTGATGGCTTCGGTCGCATAGCGCTCGGCGGCCTCGGTGTCGCGGCTCACCAGGGCATGGCGCGCCAGGCCGGTGAGGGCCGCGCCATTGCCGGGCTGCAGGGCGACCGCCGCGTCATACGCCTTCTTCGCCTCATCCTGCTGGCCCTGGGCCAGCAGGGCGTCGCCGCGCAGGGCCAGCAGCGGTGCCGATTTCGCCACCAGTTCCGGCTTCAGTTCCTCGAGTACTTCCTTGTACTTGCCCTGCATTTGCAGGGCGCGCGCCAGCTCCGGCAGCAGGCGCGCGGAAGCAGCGCCCAGGCTGGCGGCCTTGCGCAATTCTTTCTCGGCTGACACCGAATCGCCGGTCTCGACATACAGGGTGCCCAGTTGCAGGCGCGCTTCGGCGTCTTCCGGGCTCTTTGCCACGGCATTCTTCAGTTGGATCAGGGCGGCCTTGGTATCGCCTTTTTGCTGGTATTGCTTGGCTTCGGACAGCAGGGTCGCGGTGGATTCGTCGCGGCTGCAGCCACCCAGGGCGCCCAGCAGGAGGGCGCTCGTCAGGGCGGCAGTGGTCAGGGTGATCTTGGAGACTTTACGGGACATGGGTTCCTCAGGGTTATGCAGGCGCCGTCCGAAGGCGGGCGACGAGTTTCCTCACTAACAATAATACCTCAAGGAATGGGCTGTATCCCGCACATCATCCGCACAATTTCATTGCTGTTGCATGCACGCGATTTCTCCCGAGAACGCTTTTCTCAGGAGAAGCTTGGCCTATGGAAAAACTGTGTGCGCAGGGCCAGGTAAAGCTTAATCGGATTCGCCCTTGCGCAGCCGGCTGAGCAGGGCCTCGACGTCGTCGCCGACCGGCAGGCCATGGCGGCGCAGCAGCTGCACGTGCAGCACCAGGTTTTCCAGCACCAGCTTGGCCGACACCGCCAGCAGGGTCATCAAGCGGTCTTCGGTACTGAAGTTGTCCATCGAGGCCGCCATCTCGCACAAATGGTTGGCCACCAGCGCGCGCAGTGCGTCCTCGGGAAAGGGCAGGTCGGCGAAGTCGATCGGGTCTTCCTGCTCGACTTCGCGCATCAGTTCGGCGAGGTGTTCGGGTTTGATCGGCATGCGAGGCTCCCACGATTAGCGGTAGAGCCATTCTAGAACATCCACTAGAATGTCCTGATGATGCCAAACGGAAACTTATTCGAGGTGGGAGTCATCGGCGCCGGGACCGCAGGCCTGGCGACCGCCATCGCCCTGGCGCGCGCCGGCCATGCGGTGACGGTGTTCGAGAAGCACGGCGCGCTGGCGCCGCTGGGCGCCGGCATCCTGATCCAGCCGCAAGGCATCGCCGCCCTCGATGCGCTCGGAGTGGGCGCCGCCTTCCATGCAGCCAGCGTGCCGGTCACGCGCCTGGTCGGCACTTGCCGGCGCAACTGGCGCATCGTCGACATCGACTACGGCCAGGGCGAAGCGCGCGGCGTGAGCCGTACGGCGCTGGCCCAGCTGCTGCTCGATGCCGCGCTGGCGCTCGGGGTGCAGGTCCGTTATGCCAGCCCGGTCGAGCGGGTGGTGGTGCATGGCGCGCAGGCGGCGCTGGTCACGCCTTGCGGGGACCGGCGCTTCGACCTGGTGGTGGTCGCCGACGGCGCCGCGTCCACGCTGCCGGCCCAGGTCGGGCTGGCAGTGGCCTCGACCGTCTACAAGTGGGGCGCCTTGTGGGCCATGTTCGACGTGGCCGACTGGGCCGGCCAGGCCCTGCTCGAGCAGCGCTACGGCGGCACGCGCCAGATGTTCGGCCTGATGCCGACGGCGCGCGTCAAGGACAAGCTGCGCCTGTCGATGTTCTGGAGCCTGCCTTGCAGCGCCTATGCCGACTGGCAGGCGCGGCCCATCGACGACTGGAAGCGGGAATTGCTGGACTTGTGGCCGGCATCCCTGCCGGTGGTCGAGCAGATCGTGGGGCATGAGCAGTTTGCCCTGGCCACCTACCGCCACGCGCGCGCCAGGCGCCTGGCCAGCGGGCCGGTGTGCGTGGTCGGCGATGCGGCCCACGCCATGAGCCCGCAACTGGGCCTGGGCAGCACGCTGGCGGTGCAGGATGCGCTGGCGCTGGCCGGCGCCGTTGCCGAGCGCGGCGCGATCGACGGCGCCGCGCTGTACTCGACCGAGCGCCTGTGCGCGGTGCGCAACTACCAGCTGTTCAGCAAGGCGCTCACGCCCTGCTTCCAGGCCGAGGGCAATGGTTTGTGGCGCGACCTGCTGTTCGGGCTGGGCCTGAAGCTGCCCGGTATCCCCCAGCTGATGGTGCGCAGCATCGCCTCACCCCCGCAAGCGCCAAGAAAAATCCCCGCGCCGGCTGCCCAAGCCATGCGCGGGGAGTGAGTCCGGCCAGACCCCGGACTTACATATTGCGGCGGTACTGGCCGCCCACCTCGAACAGCGCGGTGGTGATCTGGCCCAGCGAGCAGACGCGCACGGCGTCCATCAGCTTTTCGAACACGTTGCCGTTGTCGATCGCGGCCTGCTGCAGGGCGGCCAGCACGGCCGGCGCTTCGCTTGCGTTACGCGCATGGAAGGCGTCCAGGCGCGTGAGCTGGGACTGCTTCTCGTCGTCGGTGGAGCGCGCCAGTTCGATCGTGGCCGGGGCTTCCGCGCCCTTCGGATTGCGGAAGGTGTTGACGCCGATGATGGGCAGCGAGCCGTCGTGCTTCTTGTGCTCGTACAGCATCGACTCTTCCTGGATCTTGCCGCGCTGGTAGCCGGTTTCCATCGCGCCCAGCACGCCGCCGCGCTCGGCGATGCGCTCGAACTCCTGCAGCACGGCTTCCTCGACCAGGTCGGTCAGTTCGTCCATGATGAAGGAACCCTGGTTCGGGTTCTCGTTCTTGGCCAGGCCCCACTCGCGGTTGATGATCAATTGGATGGCCAGGGCGCGGCGCACGGATTCGTCGGTCGGCGTGGTGATCGCCTCGTCGTAGGCATTCGTGTGCAGCGAGTTGCAGTTGTCGTAGATCGCGATCAGCGCCTGCAGCGTGGTGCGGATATCGTTGAAGTCGATTTCCTGCGCGTGCAGCGAACGGCCCGAGGTCTGGATGTGGTACTTCAGCTTTTGCGAGCGGTCGTTGGCGCCGTACTTGTCGCGCATCGACACGGCCCAGATACGGCGCGCCACGCGGCCCAGCACCGTGTATTCCGGGTCCATGCCGTTCGAGAAGAAGAAGGACAGGTTCGGCGCGAAATCGTCGATGTGCATGCCGCGCGCAAGATAGGCTTCGACAAAGGTGAAGCCGTTCGACAGCGTGAACGCCAGCTGCGAGATCGGGTTCGCGCCGGCTTCGGCGATGTGGTAGCCCGAGATCGACACCGAGTAGAAGTTGCGCACCTGGTGATGGACAAAATATTCCTGGATGTCGCCCATCACTTTCAGCGAGAACTCGGTGCTGAAGATGCAGGTGTTCTGGCCCTGGTCTTCCTTCAGGATGTCGGCCTGCACGGTGCCGCGCACATTGGCCAGCACCCATTCCTTGATCTTCGCCGCTTCGTCGCTTGTGGGCTGGCGGCCGTTGTCAAGCACGAACTTGTCGACCTGCTGGTCGATCGCGGTGTTCATGAACATCGCCAGGATGGTCGGGGCCGGGCCGTTGATGGTCATCGAGACCGAGGTGCTCGGGCTGCACAAATCGAAGCCGTCGTACAGCACCTTCATGTCGTCCAGGGTTGCGATCGAGACGCCCGAATTGCCGACCTTGCCGTAGATGTCAGGGCGCAGGGCCGGATCGGCGCCGTACAGGGTGACCGAATCGAAGGCCGTGGACAGGCGCTTCGCGTCCATGCCGGTCGAGACCAGCTTGAACCGTTTATTCGTGCGGAAGGCGTCGCCTTCGCCGGCGAACATGCGGGTCGGGTCTTCGCCTTCGCGCTTGAAGGCGAACACGCCGGCGGTGAAGGGGAAGGAGCCGGGCACGTTTTCCAGCATCAGGAAGCGCAGCACTTCGCCGTGGTCTTCGAAGCGGGGCAGGGCGACCTTGCGGATGGTGGTGCCGGACAGGGATTTCTGGACCAGGCGGGTGCGGATTTCCTTGTCGCGGATTTTGACCACGTAATCGTCGCCGGCGTAGGCCGCCTGCATGTCGGGCCACATGGCCAGCAGCTTTTTCGCATTCGCGTCCATGGCGCCGTCGCGTTCCGCGATCAGGTCGTCGAGGACGACTTCACGGTTCGCGGCGGCCAGCATGCGCTTGGTCTCGCTCAGCTGCTGCCGCTCGCGTGCAAGTTTTACCTGCTTTGCCGTGTTCTTGTGGTAGCCGCGCACGGTGTCCGAGATCTCGGCCAGGTAGCGCGCGCGGGCTGGCGGCACGATCACGTTCTTGCCGCTCGAGTGCTTCTGTTCGGGCGCGGCCAGTTTCGACGCCTCGACCTTCAGGCCCAGTTCCGCCAGCTTCGGCAGCAAGCCGTGGTAGAGGGCGGTCACGCCGTCGTCGTTGAAGCGCGAGGCCTGGGTGCCGAATACCGGCATCTCGTCCGGGCTTTGCATCCACAGTTCGCGGTTGCGCTGGTACTGTTTCGCCACGTCGCGCAGCGCATCCTGGGCACCCTTGCGGTCGAACTTGTTGATGGCGATGAAGTCGGCGAAATCGAGCATGTCGATCTTTTCCAGCTGCGAGGCGGCGCCGAATTCCGGGGTCATCACGTACATCGAGGCATCGACGTGCGGCACGATGGCGGCGTCGCCCTGGCCGATGCCCGAGGTTTCGACGATCACCAGATCGAAGCCGGCCACCTTGCAGGCGGCGATCACGCTGGGGAGCGCGGCCGAGATTTCCGAACCTGCTTCGCGCGTGGCCAGCGAGCGCATGAAGACGCGGCTCACACCGTTCCACGGGTTGATGGCGTTCATGCGGATGCGGTCGCCGAGCAGGGCACCCCCGGACTTGCGGCGCGAGGGGTCGATCGAGATCACCGCGATGTTCAGGCGGTCGTTCTGGTCGAGGCGGATGCGGCGGATCAGTTCATCGGTGAGCGAGGATTTACCCGCGCCGCCGGTGCCGGTAATGCCCAGCGCCGGCACGTGCATGGTGTCGGCGGCTTCCACGACCTGCCTGCGCAGTTCCGGGTCGGCCTTGCCGTTTTCCAGGGCCGTGATCAGCTGGGCCAGCGGGCGGTGGCGTGCGGCGATGTCGCCCGCTTGCAAGGCGTCGATACTGGTCGGCGCGTAGGGGGAAAGGTCGATGTCGCAGGCTTCGATCATCGAGCGGATCATGCCCACCAGGCCCATGCGCTGGCCGTCTTCCGGGCTGAAGATGCGCGTGACGCCATAGGCGTGCAGTTCGGCGATCTCAGACGCGACAATCACGCCGCCGCCGCCGCCGAACACCTTGATGTGGGCGCCGCCGCGCTGCTTCAGCAGGTCGATCATGTACTTGAAGTACTCGACGTGGCCGCCCTGGTAGCTGGAAATGGCGATGCCTTGCACGTCCTCGGCCAGGGCCGCGGTGACGACATCGTCGACCGAGCGGTTGTGGCCGAGGTGGATAACCTCGACGCCGTTCGACTGCAGGATGCGGCGCATGATGTTGATCGAGGCGTCGTGGCCGTCGAACAGGGAAGCGGCAGTGACAAAGCGCACCTTGTTGGCCAGTTTTGGCTGTTCAGGCAGGTCGAGCTTGGCGGCGGGGGTGATGTCGTTCATGGTGTTCCTTCTGGAAGCGGAAGCGGACAGGGTCGATTTGTACGGTATATGACGTTAACGTTAACGTCAAGTTCGGGTGTAGGTGTCGTCAAGCATGGCAAGCGCGTGGGCACGTGCAGAACCGGTTCGTAGGGTGGGCTCTCGAGCCCACGCGGTACACGGCCAGGATTGCCGCGTCGCGTTGTTGATCTTGCCGCTGAGCAGCGCAAGGATCGCCCTCATCATTCCCTCGGTAACTATTTTGTGCATGATTGCAACACTAGTTGCCTTACCCTATCGACGAGTAGGGTATGCACGCTGACTGGGGCGCTATACTTCCCGGTCCGCCGCGGTGGCGGAGATTATCACAACGCCTGATCCAGCATGCTCAAGAAAATCGATTCCTCCCAGCTGCGCCTCGGCATGGCCATCCACGACCTGGATTGCGGCTGGATGGAGCACCCCTTCGTCCGCGCCAAGTTCGTCCTCAGCAGCGAGGACGAGATCCGCAAGATTGTCAAGGCCGGCATCCGCGGGGTGGTGATCGACTGTTCGAAAGGCCTGGACGTGACGGACGCGCCAACCCTGGCCGAGGCCCAGGCCCAGACCGAGAAGGAAGTCAGCGAAATCGCGGCGCGGCCGGTGAAGCCGCTGCGCGCCAGTTTGGCCGACGAGATGCAGCGCGCGGTGAGCATCCGGCGCCAGGCCGTGGGCCTGGTGCGCACGGTGATGCAGGATGCGCGCCTGGGCAAGGCGGTGGAGCTCGACAACGTGTCGCCGGTGGTGCAGAACATCACCGAATCCATCCTGCGCAATTCCGGCGCGCTGCTCGGCCTGCTGCGCATCAAGAACAAGGACGACTACACCTTCCTGCATTCGGTCAGCGTGTGCACGCTGCTGGTGGCCTTTTGCCGCTCGCGCGGCATGGACGGGGACACGATCTACCAGGCCGGCATCGGCGGCCTGCTGCACGACACCGGCAAGGCGCTGGTGCCGGACGCGATCCTGAACAAGCCGGGGCGCCTGACCGACGAGGAGTTCGCGGTCATCAAGCGCCACCCGCGCGACGGCTACGACATCCTGCGCCAGAACCCCGAGATCGGCCAGATCCCGCTCGACATCACGCTGCACCACCACGAGCGGCGCGACGGCAGCGGCTATCCGGAACTGCAGAAGGAAGGCGAGATCAGCGAGCTGGCCCAGATGGCGGCGATCGTCGACGTCTACGACGCCATCACCTCGGACCGCAGCTACCACAAGGGCATGCCGGCGGCCGATGCGCTACGCAAGATCTACGAGTGGAGCAAGTTCCACTTCAGTCCCGCGCTGACCCAGGAATTCATGCGCTGCGTCGGCATCTACCCGGTCGGCACCATGGTGATGCTGGAGTCGGGACGCCTGGGCGTGGTGGTGGAACCGCACGAAAGCAACCTGCTCACCCCGAAGGTGAACGTGTTCTTCAACACGAAAAGCCAGACTTATATCCGGCCCGAGCTGGTCGATCTGTCGCGCGCGCTGGGCTTCGGCGGCGGCGACAAGATCGTGCGCCACGAGTCGCCCGAGAAGTGGCAGGTCGACCCGAACCGCTTCCTGCTGGTCGCCTAGAAGAATTCCGCCGTATCGTTCGAGGCCACCGTCTGCAGCAGGCCTTGCTCGACCAGCTCGTTGTAGTGGCAGGCCTGGTTGCGGCCATGGGTCTTGGCGAAGTACAGGGCCTGGTCGGCGTGGCCGAGCGTGACCACCGGCGAATCGAAGGGGCTGATGCTCACGAAACCCACGCTTACCGTGACCCGCCCCACCTGGGGGAAGTCGTAGGCTTCGACATTCGCGCGGAAGCGGTCGATGATGCGGCGCGCGTTGTCGAGCGTGGTGGCGCGCAGCAGTACCACGAATTCCTCGCCGCCGAAGCGGAATACCCGGTCCTGGGCGCGGAACGAGGCCTGCAATTGGTTGGCGATCAGGATCAGCACCTCGTCGCCGTACAGGTGGCCGAAGGTGTCGTTCACCGCCTTGAAATGGTCGACGTCGACCACCGCCAGCCACTGCTTTTCTTCTTCGTGATGCTGGCGCCGCTCGGGCTGGCCGCCATGCGGCGGCTCCTGCTCGCAGGGATACTGCAGCATGCGCGCCAGCTGGTCCTCGAAGGTCTTGCGATTCAGGAGGCCGGTGAGCGAATCGCGTTCGCTGTAGTCGAGCAGGTTCTGGAAATTCCGGTACACGCCGACGATGCCGGCCACGGTGTGGATGGTCTGGGCCGGGAAGGGCGCGTTGCGTACGATCTCGAGGCAGGTGTCGGCCTTGTCGCCGATCCAGATCGGCAGCCACAGGGTACGGGTGCCGTCGGGCGCGACGGCTTCGGCGCTGGTGTCGCGCGCGGCCAGGCAGGCAGCCAGCTCGGGGAAGCTGGCGAGCGGCAGGCCGGGCGTGCTGTGGTCGAGTGCTTCGTGGACCTGGGCGCCGGCGCCGGCTTCGATGCTGGCGCGGGCCCGCACGTGGAGCTGGCCGGCGAGGCTATAGAGCGATAACACCCGCGTTTGGGCGGCGGCGGCCAGTTCCTGCACCGCCGCGATGACCGAGATGTCGAGCATCGCGTGGTCGCGGTGGCCGGTCATGTCCACCATGTGCTTCAGAAGGGAATCCATGTCATTCTCAGAAATGTAATCTACCCACTCGCCGCTACACGGCGCCTTGCTGCTTCTCTACAGAAGGTGAAATTTCCGAAGAGCAAGCGAAGCAGCATAATCTGTTTTTGCAATTACAGCAATAATTTCGCCTATTTTTTTGGCGAAATGGTAACAGTCCATTCTCGCATTTGCGATTTCTTAAACATTGCCGCAAGTAAATGATTCCCATGGGAAAGCTTGCGTGCAGTCAAGTTGCCACACGGCATCAAAACATATGATGAACTCACTGAAACGGAAACGACAAAGCAAGTGTCAGCCGAGTCAGGAGAACTTCCACCGTTTCAGGGTTGTTCTTATAAACCACCATATGGAGTTTGTCATGAAAACGATCTTTACCGCTATCCAGTCGTTCGTTGCTGATGAAGACGGTGTGACTGCCATCGAGTATGGCCTGATCGCCGCCCTGATCGGTGTCGCAATGGCTGGCGCGGCAACGCTGCTGGGTGAGCAGATCGAAACGACCTTTACCACCGTGAAAGACAAGCTGGTCGCTGCACTGGCTCCGTAATTCACTAGGTCTTGCCCTCCGGACTACGGTTCGGAGGGCTTTTTTTTTGAGGAGCGCAATCATGCCTGTCCAGGCCTGGCTTGACCTGATGCTGCTTGTACTCGTCGTCGTCGCCGCGGTCACCGACCTGGCGATCCGCAAGATCCCGAATCTCCTGCTGCTCGCCGCCTGGTGCGGCGTGTTCGGCGTCCACCTTTCCGGCGCCACGCCCCCCGGTTCCGCCGCCGCCGCGCTGGGCGGGGCCCTGGTCGGCTTCGCCCTGTTCATTCCCCTGTATGCGCTGCGCGGCATGGCCGCCGGCGACGTCAAGCTGATGGCCACCGTCGGCCTGTTCTTCGGCCCGGGCCAGGCCTTGCATGCCTGCATCCTGGCCTGGTGCGCGGGCGGGGTCATGGCGCTGCTGATCATCCTTGCCACCGGCCGCTGGCAACTGGCCTGGGTCGGCCTGCGCAAGCTGTTGCTGGCGCTGTTGCCCTTGCCGGTGCTGGTCCGGCTGCGCGTTGCGCCGGCGCCGGAAGGGGCACCGCCGCAGAGCGCCGGTTCGATGCCGTATGGCCTGGCAATCGCGCTGAGCGCGCTCTGGCTGCTGGCGCAGCGTTACCACGGCTGAAAGCCGCGGCTTGCTGCACCTCAAGGGCGGCACGGACCGCCTCGCTAGAATCAATGACGGTAGGAAATATTTTTCGTTCAGGTTTGGCCGTAGCACGAGGAGAATGCGATGATCGAAACGCTGTCGTGGAGCCCCGCAACCGCCGCCGAGCGCATGGCGCCGGCTGCGCCGCCGGGCGAGCTGGAGGTGGCGGCGATCCTGCCGCGCCAGGCCAAGTCGGTCAGCGACACCGGGCTCGATGCGCGCCTCGTGGCGGCACTGGCGCTGAAGACCCTGCAGGCGACCGGGCGCGCGCCGCTGCCGCTGATCGCCGGCAAACTGCGCCTGTCGGTCAGCGTGCTGCGCGAAGTGCTGGCGGGGCTGATGGCCGAGCAGCAGGTCGAAGTGGCCTGGTGCGGCGAATCGGACATCGATGTCCAGTACCAGCTGACCGCCATCGGCCAGCGCGCCGCGCTCGACGCCCTGGCCGAATGCCGTTATGCCGGCCCGGCGCCGGTGACGCTGGCGGCCTGGCGTGCGATGGTCGAGCGCCAGTCGCTGCGCCAGCCCGGCGCCAGCCGCCCACGCGCCGCCGACATCGCCGCCGTGCTGGCCGACGATGGCCTCGAGGCCGGCCAGCGCGAGCTGCTCGGCGCCGCCCTGCAGGCCCAGCGCAGCCTGCTGCTGCATGGCCCCAGCGGCAGCGGCAAGACCATGCTGGCACGCAAGCTGGCTCGCCTGCTCCCAGGCGCAGTGGCGGTGCCCTATGCGGTGCTGGTCGGCGGGCGCATTGTGCCGGTGTACGACCCGGCCTGCCATCCGGCGCCGCTGCCGCTGGCGCGCCAGCAGGAAGAGCGGCGCAGCTGCGACGCGCGCTGGGTGATCTGCGCGCGTCCGCTGGTGCACGTCGGCGCCGACCTGGACGCCAGCGCCTTCGAACTGCGCCACGACCCCGGGCACGGCGTGTTCCACGCGCCGCCACAGCTGCAGGCAAACAACGGCATCCTCGTGATCGACGACCTCGGGCGTCAGCGCCTGCCGGTTGCCGAACTGCTGAACCGCTGGCTCGGCCCGCTCGACGGCGGCCCGCTGCGCCTGGCGCTGGACGGCCAGGCCGAGATCCTGCCTTTCGACGCGCTGCTGGTGTTCGTCACCAACCTGGCGCCGGCCAGCGTGTTCGATCCGGCCATGCTGCGCCGGGTTGGCTACCGCGTCGGGCTCGGTCCCTTGTCCGACGCCGGCTACCGTGCACTGCTGCGGCGCCAGTGCCGCCTGCAGGGCCTGGACTGCCCGGAAAGCGTGCTCGAGCACCTGGTCGCGCGCCTGCATCGCCAGAGCGGCACGCCGCTGCTGGCCTGCTACCCGCCGGAGCTGCTGCGCCGCCTGTTCGATTTCGCCAGCCTGGCCGGCACCGAGCCGCGTCTGAACATCGCCGCCCTCGAACAGGCGTGGAACAGCCTGTGTGCCGGCGCCCCCGCTTCGACCCCTGACGCAGGAATCGCATCATGAAAAACAAGCGCGCCCTTGCCGTGATGGCGGTTGCCATCCTGTTCGGCCTGACGGCCGTGATCCTGGCCTCGCGCTGGCTGCTGATGCAGCCGGGCGCCAGTTCCGGCCACATCGTGGTGGCCGCCACCGACATCAACCTGGGCCAGCGCCTCACGCCCGAGATGCTGAAGCTGGCCGACTGGCCAGCCGACAGCGTGCCGAAGGGCGCCTACGTCGATCCGCAGAAGCTGGCCGGCCGGGTGCTCAGGAGCAGCGTGCTGGCGGGCGAACCGGTCAGCGAAGCCAAGCTGGCCCCGGCCGGCACCCTGGGCGGCCTGTCGGCCCTGATCACCGAGGGCAAGCGCGCCATCACGGTACGCGTCAACGACGTGATCGGCGTGGCCGGCTTCACCTTGCCGGGCAACTACGTCGACATCATCGTCAGTACCCGCAAGGATGCGCTGCCGGGCGAAGGGCGCGAGCAGGACATCTCGAAGATCGTGCTCGAGCGGATCCTGGTGCTGGCCGTGGCCCAGGAAGTCAACCGCGACGAAACCAAGCCGCGCGTGGTGAACGCGGTCACGCTCGAAGTCACGCCGGAGCAGGCCGAGACGCTCGACCTGGCGCGCAGCGTCGGCACCCTGTCGCTGGCGCTGCGCAACCAGGTCGACCCGCAGTCGGCCCAGACCGGCGGCGCCACCAAGCTGACGCTGCTGCCGGGCGCCACGCCGCCGAAACCCGTGCCGGCGAAGCCCGCCGCCGCGCCGCGTCCGCCAAAACCGGCTGTGCACCGCGTCGCCACGCCTCCTGCGCGCCGCAACTGCGTTGCTGTCATCAATGGCCTGCATTCCTCGCAAGAGTGCTTCTGAACCCTAACGTGTGCCAGGTGAAACCATGAACACGAGTCCCACGAAAACCCGCCATGCCCGCCGCCTGCTGCTCGGCGGCCTGGCGTTGGCGCTGGCCGGCACGGCGCAGGCGGCGCGTCCCGCGGCCCAGGCCGATACTGCGCCGGCCGCCGGCGCGCGCAGCGAACTCGGTCCACGCTGCAGCGGCGAGGCCGCGCGTCCGGCCCAGGTTGCGCTCCAGATGGGCAAGTCGACCCTGATGCGCCTGCAGGAGCCGGTGCAGAACCGCAGCGTCGGCAACCCGTCGGTGGTGCAGGCGATGCTGGTGGCGCCCGACACCATGTACATCGCCGGCATCGACGTCGGCACCACCAACATGATCGTGCAGGGCAGGAGCGGCCTGTGCAGCGTGCTCGACATCACGGTGGCGATGGATCCGAGCGCCCTGCAGGCCACGCTGGCCGCCGTCATGCCCGAGGAAAAGGACATCAAGGTGCTGGCCGCGGCCGATTCCCTGGTCCTGAGCGGCACGGTGTCGGACGCCGCCGCCGTGGCGCGCGCCGCCGACCTGGCCCTGGCCTATGTACGCAAGCCGCTGCGCCCGATGAATGCGGTGCCGAAGGAACTGGCGCCGGACCCGCAGGGCGCCGCCGCCGGCGGCAGCGCGAATGCCGCGAACCTGCGCGTGGTGAACCTGCTGAGCGTGAGCGCGCCGCAGCAGGTGCAGCTCGAAGTCAAGGTGGCCGAGGTCTCGAAGACCCTGCTGGAACGCCTGGAAGCCGGCGCCAGCTGGCGCTTCTCGTCCGGCAGCTGGGCCGCGGCCCTGGCCTCGAATTTCCTGAGCGGCAGCGCCGGCGGCGCGCTCCGGGCCAGCAAGAGCAACGGCAACGGCTTCGGCCTCGACGCCGAGACCAAGGACAGCCTGGTGCGCGTGCTGGCCGAGCCGAACGTGATGGCGATCAGCGGCCAGGAAGGCAGCTTCCTCGCCGGCGGCAAGTTCTACATCCCGGTGGCGCAGGACCGCGACAAGGTCACGCTCGAGGAAAAGGAATTCGGTGTCGGCCTGCGCTTCACGCCGACGGTGCTCAGCGGCGGCCGCATCAACCTGCGCGTGGCGCCCGAAGTGTCGGAGCTGTCGCGCGAAGGCATCGGCATCAGCGCCGCCGGCCTGACCGGCGGCGCCATCCTGCCGGTGGTGACCACCCGGCGCGCCAGCACCACCGTCCAGCTGTACGACGGCCAGAGCTTCGCCATCGGTGGCCTGATCAAGAACAACCTGGTCACCAACCTGAAGGGCTTGCCGGTGCTGGGCGAAGTGCCGGTGCTGGGCGCGCTGTTCCGCAGTACCGACTTCCAGCAAGACCGCACCGAGCTGGTCTTCGTGATCACCGCACGCCTGGTCAAGCCGCTGACCGGGACCGGCTACGCGCTGCCGACCGACCGCGTCGATGCGCCTTCGCGTGCCGCACTGATGCTGGGCGGGCGGCTCGAAGGTGCACCGGCACCGGTGGCGCCGGGCGCGCGGCCGGTCCAGGGTGTCGACGGTTTCGAACTCAAATAGGAGGCGGCCATGGCTACCTGCAAGACCATCGTGTGCGTGGCGGCGCTGCTGCTCCAAGGCTGCTCGACCGCGCCGCGCTTCGACAAGCATTTCGGCGCGTCGGTACGCGCCAACCTGGCGGCGCAGACCATCGCGCCGCACAACGCCGCCAACGCCAATCCGGCACTCGGCATCGACGGCCCTGCGGCGCGCGCCGCCCAGGCCCGCTACCAGCGCAGCTTCGCCCAGCCGGAGGCCGAACCGGCCCCGGTCATCAGGATCATGGGCAGCGTGCAGTGAGCATGGACATGCGTGCGCGCGGGCCAGCAGCGCGGACGTGCCAGTACGCGGCGCCCAGGCGCCGTGCCGGGCGCCGGCTGGCGCGCTCGCCGCCATATCGTCATCTGCAACCTGAGCCTCAACGAGGATCGTCATGAAAGCCCTTTTGATCAGCCGCGACAGCCTGCTGTATGCCGACATCGCCTCGCAAGGCGCGGCGCGCGTGCCGCCGCTGGACGTGGCCAACAGCCGCATGTCGATGCGCGAAGCGCTCGACCGCCCCCTGGCCGAGGCGCCCGGCCTGGTGATCGTCGATGCCGGCGCCGGCGCGGCCGACGACGCCGACCTGCTGGAACGCCTGGCGCGCCAGTATCCGGACGCGCAATTCATGCTGCTCACCGGCGAACACCATACCCAGCTCCTGATCCGCGCCATGCGCGCCGGCGTGCGCGAAGTGCTGCAGCTGCCGCTCGCGCACCGCGCCTTCCACGAGGCGATGGACCGCATCGCCGCAGCCGCCGGCGTCGGCCATCTGCGCGAAGGCAAGGTGCTCGCCTTCATCGCCTGCAAGGGCGGCAGCGGCGCCACCTTCATCTCGACCAATTTCGGCTATGCGCTGGCGACGCTGGCCGAAAAGAAGGTGCTGCTGATCGACCTGCATGGCCAGTTCGGCGATGCCGCGCTGTACGTGTCGGACCAGAAGCCGGCCATGACCCTGTCCGACGTCTGCGAGCAGATCGCGCGCATCGATGGTCCCTTCCTGGAGTCCTGCCTGGTGCACGTGACGCGCGGCTTCGGCGTGCTGGCCGCCGCCGACGACCCCTCGCAGGCCAAGGAGGCCAAGCCGGAACACATCGACGCCATCCTGCGCGTGGCGCGCCAGCACTACGACTACATCGTGCTCGACGTCGGGCGCCAGATCGACGCCGTGTCGCTGCGCGCGCTCGACAGCACCGACACCATCTACCCGGTGCTGCAGCTGGCCTTGCCCGACATCCGCGACGCCCGCCGCCTGCTCGACATCTTCCGCTCGCTCGGCTACCCGATCGAAGGCATCCGCCTGATCGTCAACCGCTACGAGAAGGGCGGGCGCCTGCGCCTGCCCGACCTGCACGCGGCGCTCGGCTGCGAAGTCGTGCACACCGTGCCCAACGATTACATCGCGGTCACCGACTCGGTCAACCAGGGCGTGCCGGTGCTCGAGCTGTCGCGCGCCAGCGCGGCGGCGCGCAGCCTGGCCGACCTGGTGGAGCTGGTCACCGCGCGCCGCGCGCCCGAAAGCCGCGGCCTGCTCGATCGGCTATTCGGCCGTGGCGAAAACGATTACTGAAAGGAGACCCCATGTCGCTGCGCGAACGCCTGTCCGTGTCCGATGACGAGCGCCGTCCCGGCGCCGCCGCCGCCGATGCCTCCAACGGCGCTTACCAGGAACTGAAGAAATCGATGCACCAGATGATCCTCGATCGGATCGACCTGGAACGCCTGAAGCGCCTGACCACCGAACAGTTCAAGCACGAGCTGGCCCTGCTGATCCAGCGCATCATCGAGGAAGAACGCATCGTCCTCAACCAGCACGAGCGCCACCACCTGGTGCTCGACATCCAGCACGAGATGCTCGGCTTCGGCCCGCTTGAGCCGCTGCTGAACGACCCGACCGTCTCCGACATCCTGGTGAATACTGCCAGCCGCGTGTACATCGAGCGGCGCGGCAAGCTGGAACTGACCGATGTGTCCTTCCACGACAATGCGCACCTGATGAAGATCATCGAGAAGATCGTCTCGCGCGTCGGCCGCCGCGTCGACGAATCGAGCCCGATGGTCGACGCGCGCTTGCCGGATGGCTCGCGCGTGAACGCGATCATCCCGCCGCTGGCGGTGGACGGCCCGCTGCTGTCGATCCGCCGCTTCGGCGCCACGCCGCTGACGGTGCAGGACCTGCTCGACTACAAGAGCGTGACGCCGCCGATGATCCAGGTGCTGCAGGGCCTGGGCGTTGCGAAGATCAACATCCTGATCTCGGGCGGCACCGGCAGCGGCAAGACCACCCTGCTCAACCTGCTGTCGGGCTTTATCCCGGCGACCGAGCGCATTGTCACCATCGAGGACGCGGCCGAGCTGCAGCTGCGCCAGCCGCACGTGGTGCGCCTGGAAACGCGCCCGCCGAACATCGAGGGCAAGGGCGAAGTCACCCAGCGCGCGCTGGTCAAGAATTCGCTGCGCATGCGCCCCGACCGCATCATCCTGGGCGAGGTGCGCGGCCCGGAAGCGCTCGACATGCTGCAGGCGATGAACACCGGCCACGAAGGTTCGCTCGCCACGATCCACTCGAACACGCCGCGCGACGCCCTGTCGCGCCTGGAAAACATGGTCGGCATGGCCGGCGTGAACCTGACCCCGCGCGCGATCCGCCAGCAGATCTGCTCGGCCGTGACCGTGGTGGTGCAGGCCTCGCGCCTGATCGACGGCTGCCGCAAGCTGGTCAGCATCCAGGAAATCACCGGCATGGAAGGTGACATCATCTCGATGCAGGAGATCTTCCGCTATGAGCAGACCGGGGTCGACCGCGACGGCAAGGTGCTGGGCCAGTTCAGCGCCACCGGCGTGCGGCCGCGCTTCGCCGACCGCCTCAAGATGTACGGCGCCGACATCCCCGACAACACCTTCGACCCCGACCGCATCTTCCAATGAACCGGCAGGCCCTGCCTGCAGTGGAGCCGCACCATGGATGTCATCTTCTACAGTTTCACCGTGTTCCTGTTCGCCGCCGTGATCCTGCTGATCGAAGGCGTCTGGCTGTGGTGGTCCAGCACCCACGGCAAGGCCGCGCAGCGCGTGGCGCGGCGGCTGCAGGTGATGTCCGGCGGCGCCGGGCGATCGGGCGAACGGATCTCGATCCTCAAGCAGCGCCGCTTCAGCAAGAACGACGTCCTGGACCGGCTGCTGCATGGGATACCTGCGCTGCAGCGTCTCGACGCCTTGCTGGTGCAGGCCGGCAGCAAGCTGACGGTGGACCACTTCCTCGGCTGCTCGCTGGCGGCGATGCTGGCGGCCCTGCTGCTGGCGTCGCGCTGGCCGGTGCCGCTGGCGGTGCGTGTCGTCCTCGCGTTGGCGGCATGCTGCGCGCCCTGGATGCTGCTGCGCCGTGCCCGCACGCGGCGCCTGCGCCGCATCGAGCACCAGCTGCCCGATGCCGCCGATTTCATCGCCCGCGCGCTGCGCGCCGGCCACTCCTTCACGAATGTGCTGCAAATCGTCGGCAACGAGCTGCCCGAGCCGCTCAGCGGCGAATTCCGCATCGCGCGCGAGGAAATCAACTACGGCGTGCCGATGGGCGAAGCGCTGCACAACATGGCCGCGCGCATTCCACTGACCGACCTGCGCTACCTGATCATCGCGGTGCTGATCCAGCGCGAGTCCGGCGGCAACCTGGCCGAAATCCTCGGCAACATCAGCCAGATCATCCGCGCCCGCCTGAAGCTGGCGGCCCAGGTGCGGGTACTGTCGGCGGAAGGGCGCATGTCGGCCTGGATCCTCGGCCTGCTGCCGTTCGCCGTCGCCCTGGTGCTGACGATCGTGAACCCGAAATACGTGTCCTTGCTGTGGACCGATCCGAGCGGCATCCGCCTGCTCTGGTACGCGGCCGGGATGATCCTGTTCGGCGTGATCTGGCTGCGCCGCATCATCCGCATCCGCATCTGAGGAACCGCCATGCATGCCACCCAACTGATGTTCCTGCTGATCGTTTTCGTGATCGTCTGCGCGCTGGCCGGTCTGGCCATGGCGCTGTTCGCGCCAGTCGCCCTGCGCACCCGGCTGCGCCGCTTCATCGGCAAGTCGGAACCGACCCAACTCGAGGCCAACGGCTGGGTCGAGAAGGTGGCCAAGGTCACCCAGCCGCTGACCAGGCTCTCGATTCCCGAGGAAGGCTGGGAAAAGTCGGCGCTGCGCACCCGCTTCATGAATGCGGGCTGGCGCAATCCGGTGGCGCCGACCCTGTTCTTCGCGTCGAAGACGGTGCTGGCCTTGCTGGGCCCCGCGATCATCGGCGTGCTGGTGGCGCTGGCGGTCATCACGCTCGCCGGCAGCAAGCTGCTGTTCCTGTTGCTGCTTACCGCCACGGTCGGCTACTACCTGCCGAACATGGCCCTGAACCGCATCGCCGGCCGCCGCAAGCGCGAGATCTTCGAGACCCTGCCCGATGCCCTCGACCTGCTGACCGTGTGCGTTGAAGCGGGACTCAGCCTGGAACGCGCATTCGTGAAGGTGGCGGGCGAAATCCACATCAAGAGCGTGATCCTGGCCCAGGAACTCCAGATCGTGCTGATGGAAATGCGCGCCGGCTTCAGCAAGGAAAAGGCGCTGCGCAATTTCGCGCTGCGCAGCGGCGTCGACGATGTCGACACCCTGGTGGCGATGCTGATCCAGTCGGAACGCTTCGGCACCAGCGTCGGCGACTCGCTGCGCGTGTATTCCGAGAACCTGCGCAACAAGCGCCGCATGCTGGCCGAGGAATGCGCGGCAAAGATCGGCCTCAAGCTGCTGTTTCCGCTCATCTTCTGCATCTTCCCGACGCTGCTGATGGTCCTGATGGGCCCGGCCGTCATCCAGCTTACCCGCACCCTCGGCACTGTGGCCGGCACGCGTTGAATCTTCCAGGAGCACGACCATGACACCTCGCCGTCTCATCAAGCACATCTCGGTCGCCTGCGCCGGCGCGCTGCTGCTCGCCTGCGCCGACCTGGGCCGCCAGCCGCAAACCCAGGCCGGCCCGGATGCCGAATTCGCCTATGGCCAGGGCCGCGCCCACCATCTCGCCGGCCGCTACCCCGAGGCGGTGCAGGCCTACCGCGCCGCCCTGGCCGCCGAACCGCAGCATGTACGCGCCCGCAACGCCCTAGCCGCCGCCTATGCCCGCCAGGGCGATTTTGCCCAGGCGATCCCGATCTGGCGCGCGCTGACCGCGGAACTGTCCCTGGATTCCGGCCCCGGCAATGCCTACCTGTTCGCCAATCTCGGCTACGCCTACCTGCTCGGCGGCGACCACGCGCTAGCCGTCGCCGCCCTGGAGAAAGCCTGTCTGCTCGATCCGCTGAACGGACGCGCCTGGCACAACCTGGGCGAAACCCTGCGCCGCATGGGCCAGCACGAGCGCGCCGAGCTCATGTTTCGCCAGGCCAGCGCCTTGCAAGAGCATGACTTCCGCAGCGATTACGCAGCCGCCGGCGGCAGCACCGTGCCCGCGATCCAGGCTGCGGTCGAGGCGCCCCGGCCCGACGCCGAATGGGCCGCGACCCAGGTGCTGGCCGCGGCCGACGGCACGCTCACGCTGCGCCGTATCCCATCGCTGCGCGCGCTGGCCCAGGAAGCGCCGGCTGGGCTGCCGCCGCGGCCACTGCCTGCGCCGCCACGCAAGCGCCCCGAGGCGGTGCTGCTGGAAATTCGCAATGGGAACGGCGTGACCGGCATGGCGCGCGCCCTGTCGCGCCAGGTGGGCGGCGGCGACCTGCTGGTCACGCGCCTGAGTAACGAACCCGGCTTCAAGGTGCAGCGCACGCGCATCGAGCACGGCGCCGCCTACCGCGACGTGGCGGCGCGTCTGGCCCTGCGTTTGGACGGAGTGGCGCTGGTGCAGGTCGACAGCGCCCGGCCCACGGACCTGCGCCTGGTCATCGGGCAGGACCTGGCGCGCGGCAAGCTGGTCCTGCGTCCAGCAGCCCTGGCCGACACGCGGCCGGTTGCGATTGCCGCGCTAGCCAAGGCGCCCTGAGCGCGGCCAGTCCCCGGCACCTTTGCTGCGTATCAAACGCAGTTCGCACGCGAACCCGAAAATGGGGCGATATCGTCTCATTTCGGGAGCGTTGCCATGAACATTGCACAGCGTTTCACCACCATCCTCGTCACCGCCGCCACGCTCGCCCTGGCCGCTTGCGCGCCCACCGCGCACCGCGAGGGCACCGGCGAATACATCGACGACGCCGTCATCACCAGCAAGGTCAAGGCCGCCTTCGCCGCCGATCCCACCGTCAAGGCCACCGAGGTCAAGGTCGAGACCTACAAGGGCACGGTCCAGCTGAGCGGCTTCGTTGAATCGCGCGAAAGCGCCCAGAAGGCGGTGCAACTGGCGCGCGAGGTCAAGGGCGTGCAGGAGGTGCGCAACAACACTGTCCTCAAGTAGCGCACTTCCGGCACGCAAGGGCGCGCTTGCACGCGCTCAGCGCCAGTTGACCTTGCCCATGCCGTCGGTGCTGGCCCGGCGCTGGGCCGGCTTGCCGTACACAGTGGCCGAACCCATGCCGCTCAGGTTCAGATTGGCGGCCGCGCTGGCATACACGGTGGCCCCGCCAAGCCCGCTGAGTTCGAGGTCCACCGTTTCGGCGCGCAGTTTTTCGGCGTCGAGGTTGCCGACCCCGGCCAGCGTGGCGTGCAGGGTTCTGGTCTGGCCCGATACGGCCAGCTGGCCGGCGCCGCCCAGCGCCAGGTCCATGCGCTCGGCCTTGCCGGCATCGATGGTCATGCTGCCCACGCCGCCCAGCCGTGCATCCACCTTGCGGTAATTGCCCTGCATGGTCATGGCGCCGGCGCCGTCCAGCGTCAGCACGATGCGCTCGCCGCCGAAACCGCTGACCGTGCTGGCGCCCACGCCTTCCGAGCTCAGCTCGGCCAAACTCGGCACCGTCAGCTCGGCGCGCAGCTTGGGACGGCGCCCGCTGATGTGACGGTTGCGCTTCTCGGTGTCGATTTCCAGCGTCTCGCCATGCTGGCGCGTGGTCACGCGGGCAACGTCCTCGCGCTCGCCGGCAATCACGAGCGAAGGCTTGGCGCCCTGGCGCACCACCAGGTCGACCACGCCGTCGAGCTTGATGCGGCTGACGCGCGCATCGATGGCCCGCGCTTCGCGGACTTCCTCGGCGAGGGCGCTGCCGGCGCCGAGCAGCATGGCTGTGGCCACCAGGGTAGTGCCGAACAAGTTGTTCATGGTCGTCTCCGTGCGTGTTTGGATGAGGCTACTGTAATGCCGTCCTCCACACGCGGCGCGGCCTGTGCGACAGGCTGCACGAAGCGCGGCACGAACCGCTCGAAACGCCGTCCAGGAACGCGTGCGCTCAGCGGCGCAGCGCGCGCCGCACCAGCAGCCCGGCGCCGGTCGCGGCCAGCACCACCACCGCCAGGGCGACCCAGCCTTCGTACTCGTGGATCAGGTGCGGCACGCCGGTGTCATGGGCCTGGGCAGGGCCGGCGCCCAGCACGGCAACGCAGATCGCCAGCATGATGGCGGCAACAGGGGCAAAACGGCGCAGGGAAAACGGCATGACGGCTCCTCGAGTAGTAGTAAGAAATCAGCGGCCCGCATCGAGCAGGCCCTGGTGGCGGATGAAATCGACGATGGCAGCGACACCTTCGCCATGGCGCAAACTGGCGAACACGAAGGGGCGGCTGCCGCGCATGCGGGCGGCGTCCGCGCGCATGACCTCGAGGTTGGCGCCCACGTGCGGCGCCAGGTCGGTCTTGTTAATCACCAGCAGGTCCGAGCGCGTGATGCCCGGCCCGCCCTTGCGCGGAATCTTTTCGCCGCCGGCGACATCGATCACATAGATCGTCAGGTCCGACAGCTCCGGGCTGAAGGTGGCCGCGAGGTTGTCGCCGCCGGACTCGATCAGGATCAGGTCCAGCTGCGGGAAGTCGGCGCTCATGCGCGCGATCGCTTCCAGGTTGATCGAGGCATCCTCGCGGATCGCCGTATGCGGGCAGCCGCCGGTTTCCACGCCCATCAGGCGCTCGGCCGGCAAGGCCTCGGCGCGCAGCAGGATCTCCATGTCCTCGCGCGTGTAGATGTCGTTGGTGATGACCGCCATCTCGTAGTCGTCGCGCATCGCCTTGCACAGCATTTCGCACAGGGCCGTCTTGCCGGAGCCGACCGGCCCGCCGATCCCGACGCGCAGCAGGGTTTGTTCCATGGTGGTTTCCTTGTTCATGAGCGGATGTCAGGACCGGTACAGGCGGCTGTACTGCACTTCATGCCGCATCGACAGCAGGGCAAAGCCCGGCGCCCAGTTCGACAGCGCGGCGTCTGGCACGTCCTCGGCCGCGCGCGCCACCGCATCGACCGTGGCGCCCAGCGACAACAGCATCTTCTGGCCCGCCACCTGGCCCAGCGGCACCGTCTTCACGCACACCAGCACCGCGTTCTCGGCCCAGGCAAACACGGAACCAAGCAGGGCGGCGGACGGCGGCACATCGAGCGCGGCGGCGGCGCAGGCATACGCGGCCGGCAGCGACAGCCCGGCCGCATCGAGCATGGCCAGCAAGACCGGATCGGCATCCGGCCGCTCTTCCAGCAGTGCCGCCAGCAGCTGGCGCAGCGAGTAGCCCATCTGGACGGTCTCGGCGCGCAGCTCGGCGGTGTCGCGCGCGGCCATCCAGCGCTCGCTCCAGTACAGGGCGGCATCGCGATCGCGGGCGGCAAAGGCGCTCAGCAGGCGCCACTGCAGCGGCGCGTCGAAGCGCCCGACCACCTCGTTCAGCTGGGCGTCGATCCAGCGCCGCGCACTCGCCGCATCGTGTACCGCGCCTTCGTCGATGGCGCTTTCCAGCCCCTGCGAATAGCTGTAGGCGCCGATCGGCAGCGAAGGACTGGCCAGCTGCAGCAGGCGTAACAGGGCGGCGCTGGCGATCATGGCAAGTCCGAGGGCCGGTGGATCTTCTGGCGCAGCGGCACCGGCGCCAGCGGATGCGATTCGCCGTGGTGGTGACCGCCGCCATAGGCACCGGCTTCCGGCTCGAAGGCGGCCAGTTCCTCGCTCACCTGCGCCCCCAGGCCGAGCAGCATCTCGCGCAGCACGGCATCGGCGCGGATGCGCAGCCAGCCCTGGCCGACTTCGGTCTGGGTATGGCGGTTCCCGAGGTGGAAGGCGCAGCGCAGCAGGCCGTTTTCCTGCGTGTGTTCAACGCGATACACGGCTTCCGGCTCGGCCACCACGCGTACCACGCGGCCATCTTCTCCCTGCAGCAGGTCGCCGCCGCGCAGCACGGTGCCGCGCGGACGCAGCACCGCCACTTCCTCGCCGCTCTTCAATGCCGCGCGCAGCCGGCTTTTCTCGCGCAGGTGGAAGGGCAGCACCAGCTCGCCGTCCACCGGCGCCGGGCCTTCGATCTTGGTATGCAGGGTCAGCATGATGGAACTCTCAGAACAGGAAGTAGCGCTGCGCCAGCGGCAGCTCGCGCGCCGGTTCGCAGGTGAGCAGCACGCCGTCGGCGCGCACCTCATAGGTTTCGGGGTCGACCTGCATGTGCGGCGTGGCGTCGTTGTGGACCATGTCGGCCTTGCTCAAGCCGCGCATGCCGCGCGCCACCAGCAGCGGCTTGGCCAGGCCCAGGCGCGCGCCGATGTCCGCATCGAAGGCCGCCTGCGAGACGAAGGTGTACGAAGACCTGGCCAGCGCCCGTCCAAAGGCGCCGAACATGGGCCGCATGTGCACCGGCTGCGGCGTCGGGATCGACGCGTTCGGGTCGCCCATCTGGGCCGCCGCGATCATCCCGCCCTTCAGGATCATCGATGGCTTGACGCCGAAGAAGGCCGGCTTCCACAGCACCAGGTCGGCGATCTTGCCCGGTTCGATCGAGCCCACCGCATGGGCGATGCCGTGGGTGATGGCCGGGTTGATCGTGTACTTGGCGATGTAGCGTTTCACGCGCGCGTTGTCGTGGCGCTCGCTGTCGCCGGGCAGGGCGCCGCGCTGCAGCTTCATCTTGTGCGCGGTCTGCCAGGTGCGCAGGATGACTTCACCCACGCGCCCCATGGCCTGCGAATCCGAGGACATCATCGAGATCGCCCCCAGGTCGTGCAGGATGTCCTCGGCGGCGATGGTCTCGCGCCGGATGCGCGACTCGGCAAAGGCGATGTCCTCGGCGATCGAGGCGTCCAGGTGGTGGCAGACCATCAGCATGTCGAGGTGCTCGTCGAGCGTGTTGACGGTGTAGGGGCGGGTGGGATTGGTCGACGAGGGCAGCACGTTGGCCTGGCCGACGGCGGCGATGATGTCCGGCGCATGGCCGCCGCCCGCGCCCTCGGTATGGAAGGTGTGGATGGTGCGGCCCTTGAAGGCGGCCAGCGTGTGCTCGAGGAAGCCCGCTTCGTTCAGGGTGTCGCTGTGGATCGCCACCTGGATGTCCATCGCCTCGGCCACGCCCAGGCAGGTATCGATGGCGGCTGGCGTCGTGCCCCAGTCCTCGTGCAGCTTCAGGCCGATGACGCCGGCCTGCACCTGCTCCACCAGCGGCGCCGGCTGGCTCGCGTTGCCTTTGCCGAAGAAGCCCAGGTTCATCGGAAAGGCCTCGGCCGCCTGCAGCATCGAGTGGATATGCCAGGGACCCGGTGTGCAAGTGGTGGCCGCGGTGCCGACCGCCGGCCCGGTGCCGCCACCCAGCATCGTGGTCACGCCGCTGTACAAGGCTTCCTCGATCTGCTGCGGGCAGATGAAGTGGATATGGCTGTCGATGCCGCCGGCGGTGACGATCATGCCTTCGCCGGCGATGATCTCGGTGGCCGCGCCGATCACGATCGTCACGCCGGGCTGGATGTCCGGGTTACCGGCCTTGCCGATGGCCGCGATCATGCCGTCCTTGATGCCGATGTCGGCCTTCACGATGCCCCAGTGGTCGACGATGACCGCGTTCGTGATCACCGTGTCCGCCACCTGCGCATGCACGCGCTGCGACTGGCCCATGCCGTCGCGGATCACCTTGCCGCCGCCGAACTTCACCTCTTCGCCGTAGATGGCGAAGTCGCGCTCGACTTCGATCACTAGGCTGGTGTCGGCCAGGCGGATGCGGTCGCCCGTGGTCGGGCCGTACATCTCGGCATAGGCCTGGCGCCCGATGCGGCTCATGGCGCCTCCTCCAGCAAGGGGCCGGACACCAAGCCATTGAAGCCGTGGACGATGCGCTCGCCCGCCAGCGCCACCAGGGTCACGGTGCGGGCCTGGCCCGGCTCGAAGCGCACCGCGGTGCCGGCCGGGATATCCAGGCGCATGCCGTAGGCCTGTGCGCGCTCGAAACGCAGCGCCGGATTGGTCTCGTAGAAGTGGTAATGCGAGCCGACCTGGATCGGCCGGTCGCCGCCGTTCGCCACCTCGATGATGACGGTCGCGCGGCCCGCATTCAGTTCGATCTCGCCGGGCTCGGCCAGCAGTTCACCTGGAATCATGGGCGTCTCCTAGACGATGGGCTGGTGCACGGTGACGAGCTTGCTGCCGTCGGGGAAGGTGGCCTCGACCTGCACGTCGGGGATCATTTCGGGCACGCCCTCCATCACTTCGTCGCGCGACAGGATGCGCGTGCCCTCGCTCATCAGCTGCGCCACCGTCTTGCCGTCGCGCGCGCCCTCCATGATCGCGGCCGAGATGTAGGCCACGGCTTCCGGATAATTCAGCTTCAGCCCGCGCCCCTTGCGGCGCTCGGCCAGCAGGGCGGCGGTGAAGATCAGGAGCTTGTCCTTTTCGCGCGGTGTGAGTTCCATGCTGTCCTCTCAGGTATGCCACAGGCGGGGGATGACGGCCTCGCGCCCCAGCAGCACCGGACGCAGGCGGCGCCAGGCCGCGACCATCACCGCGCGCGCCGCCTCGCTCGAGCGGCCCAGGTGGCGCACCACCACCATCTGCGGCAGCTGGGTCGCGCCGCTGCGGCCATGCACGTCGATCTCGTCGCGCAGCTGGCGCATCTGGCTGGCGTCGAGCGTGGCGCCGCAGGCGATGAAGGTGGCGCAGACGGTATGCCCACCCAAGCCGAACGGGCTGTACATGCCGGGGCCGGCGCCGTCGATCTCGCCCTGCTCGTGCCAGACCAGTTTTCCTTCGCGCCGGATGCGCGTGCTTTGCCGGATGCAGCCGGCATCGAAGGTCTCGCCGGAGGCGGTGCGCCCGAAGCACAGCACTTCGCTGCCGATGTAGCGCGCGTCGGCCGCCAGCGTCACCTCGTGCGTCATCTCGACCTCGGCTTCGCGGTAGAACAGGGTTTCCTGGGGCAGCCACTCGAGCGCGGCGCCTTCCCGCACGGCGATGCGCACGTCCTGGCTCGATGCGCAGCCGTTCGCGCGGTACCACTTGCCGGCGCCGGGCGTGGTGAGCAGGGCGTGGGCGTTGGCGCCGGCCACGATGCCGATGTCGAGGGCGTCGCCGCCGACCACGCCGCCGGGCGGGTGCACGATCACCGCATGGCATACGGCAGCGCCTTCGGGATGCAGCGGCTTTTGCACGCGCAGCGGTCCCGTGTGGCTGCGTTCGGCCAGGATGGTGGCGCCGGCACGCTGCACGAAGCCCAGGCGCAGGTTCGCCTCCCAGCGGGTGCGGGCATCGAGCGGAAGGGAGTGGGGCGCCAGGCGGTCGTTCATTGCTGATAAGTCAGCAAGAAGCGTGCCGCGCCTGGACGGGTCAGGTCAGGGTGAAAAGTGCCGAGCGCTGCACAAGATTGGTGCAGGCGATGCCGCCGCGTGTGCGCGGCGCGTGAAGATGGTGCCGGGGCGGCGCGACCAGCCGTCCCGGATCAGGCGATGGCGATGGGTCAGTTTGCGTTGAGCAGCGATTCCGGCAGCTCGAGCGCGCTCAGCTGCCAGCTCCAGAGTCCGGTGCGCTTGAGGATGAACTTGCCCGCGTCCTGCTGCGACGACGAGATCGCCACCTTGCTCCAGCCGCGGTAATCGACCGAATAATCCGGGATGTCTTTTGTAGCATCCGCGCTTGCGTCCTGCTTCGCGCGCGCGCCCGGCTTGACCTTGCCGGCCTCCATCATGGCCATCACACCGGCCGGCGACACGGCGGTATCGATCACGCGGTCGATCAGGGCCGCGCCCATCATCTGCCCGACGGCGGCAAAGGGATTGTTCGCCATCTCGGCCGATGCCATGTGCTTGTTCATCATCGTCATCATTTGCCCCTTGAAGCTCTCGCGCAGGGCAGGGAAGTCGATGTGTTCGGACAGGGCGTCGGCATCTTTTTCGGCGATGGCCGTTTTCATCTGGTGCAGGGTCCAGTAGGGGCTGGCGTAGCTGCTCGCTGCCAGGAAGGCGGCGACAGCAACGACGGCGACAATGGCGCGGGAGTTTTTCATGGTGGACCTGAGGGTTGATATGCGGACGAGTATATCCGCTAAGAAACGCCAACAAGCTCACACAAAATTGCACGCCGCATGAATACATCTGGACTGGAAAACAAAAAGCCCAACCGTGAGGCTGGGCTTTTTGCATATTCTTGCTTGCGACGGATGTCTGGTGCCGGCTGCCGGTTTCGAACTGGCCACCTGATGATTACAAATCAACTGCTCTACCAAATGAGCTAAGCCGGCGTAATCTGTACGGCTGGGATTATACCGCTATTTAATCCGCGTCAGCGTCGGGCGGCCGCCTTTTTTCGGGGGCTCGTCGCCGCCGTTGTCGGGGGCAGGCGACACTTCCGCGGGGGCAGGATCCGGGCTGCTGTCAGGCACCGCCGACAGGGTCGGGGCCGCCTGTGCAGGTGCAGCATCTTCCTCGCCAGGCGCCGGCATATCGGCGGCCGTGGTGCTCACATCGAAGGCCATGCCCTGGCCATTTTCATTGGCGTAGATCGCCAGCACGTTCTGCACCGGCACGTAGAGTTCGCGCGACACGCCGCCGAAACGGGCGCGGAAGTGGATGGCGTCGTTGTCCATCTTCAGGCCCGAGGTGGCGCCGTAGCTGATGTTGAGGATGATCTCGCCCTTGCGCACGTATTCCATCGGAACCGTGGTGGCCGCGTCGACCTTCACAGCAAGGTAAGGCGTGAAACCGCTGTCGGTGCACCATTCGTAGATGGCGCGCAGCAAATAGGGCTTGGTGGAGATATCAGGCATGTGCAATTGAAATCAGTTGTCCGTAGACAGGCGCCGGGAAAGCGGAAACGCTTACCCGGCGCGCATACGCGAAGCGCCAGTCTACTGCGATTCGCCAAACGGCGTCGCAGGCTGGCGCTTGAAGGAAGTTGCAGCATGGCGGCGCAGTGCGCCACCATGCCGTGGCTTTTTTACCTGGCGATTAACGGCGCATCACTTTTTCGGACGGCGTCAGCGCTTCGATGTAGGCAGGGCGCGAGAAGATGCGCTCGGCGTACTTCATCAGCGGGGCTGCGGTCTTCGACAGTTCGATGCCGTAGTGGTCCAGGCGCCAGAGCAGCGGCGCGATCGCCACGTCGAGCATCGAGAACTCGTCGCCCAGCATGTACTTGTTCTTCAGGAACAGCGGGGCCAGCGTGGTCAGGCGGTCGCGGATTTCGGCGCGGGCCTTGTCGTGGGCCTTTTCGTTCGTCTTGTTGCGGTCGCTTTCCAGGACGTGCACGTGGACGAACAGCTCTTTCTCGAAGTTGAACAGCATCAGGCGGGCACGGGCGCGCATCAGCGGGTCGGCCGGCATCAGCTGCGGATGCGGGAAGCGCTCGTCGATGTACTCGTTGATGATGTTCGATTCGTACAGGATCAGTTCGCGCTCGACCAGGATCGGGACCTGGCCGTACGGGTTCATCGTCGAAATGTCTTCCGGTTTGTTGAACAGGTCGACGTCGCGCACCTCGAAGTCCATGCCCTTTTCGAACAGGACCAGGCGGCAGCGTTGGGAGAACGGGCACGTGGTGCCGGAGTAGAGAACCATCATGGTTTGTCGTTCCTTAAGACACAAAGGGGTGAAGCGCCAAGCGACTCACCCCGAAAAATGATTGCCCGTATTATAGCCAAGCGGGCAATGAAAACGAATTTACTTCACATCTTTCCAGTACGACTCGTTCAAGCGCCAGGCCAGGAACGCGAAAATCGACAGGAAAATCAACACGATAACACCCAGTTTCTTGCGGGTTCCTTGCGCTGGCTCAGCCATCCAGCTCAGGTATGCAACCAGGTCAGCCGTCGCGGTGTCGAACTCGGTAGCAGTCATGGTGCCAGGCGCCGCCTGGTTCCAGCCGACGAACCGATGCACGGTCTTGCCGGCCTCGTGTGGATCCGGCGCCTCTTCCATTTTTGGCGTGCGGATGCCCTGCAACTGCCACATTGCGTGGGGCATGGCCACGTTCGGCACCACCATGTTGTTCCAGCCGGTCGGGCGGGCGTCGTCCTTGTAGAAGGTGCGCAGGTAGGTGTACAGGTAATCGGCGCCGCTGCCGGCCGGCGAGGCCTTGGCACGCGCGATCACCGACAAATCCGGCGGCACCGCGCCGAACCAGGCCTTGGCATCGGCCGGGCGCATGGCCGTCGTCATCATCTCGCCGACTTTGTCGGCTGAGAACAACAGATTGTTGCGGATCTGGTCGTCCGACAGG
>Ga0308160_10000362_pt1 | contig 93389 bp, 87 predicted proteins | sample PhyFR1_FD_201036 | JGI IMG/M metagenome (GOLD analysis project Ga0308160, IMG submission 201036) | Phyllosphere microbial communities from UC Gill Tract Community Farm, Albany, California, United States - DLSLF.R1 | ecosystem: Host-associated > Plants > Phyllosphere > Unclassified | place: USA...
ACGAGAAGATCGACGGCCTGTCGGCCAGCGGCCAGCACGTCGGCCTGGACACCGCCAAGGGTGCGATCGGCACCGTCGGCGTGGACATGAACATCAACTCGACCTGGTTCGCCCGCGCCGATGCCCGCTACATGCATTCGCGTCCGGAAGTGCAGGTCGCCGGCAGCGGCACCGGCCAGGACCTGAAGCTGGATCCGTGGCTGGTCAGCTTCGGCGTCGGCGCGCGCTTCTAAGCACGCCTGCACCGCGTCACATGCAAACGGGCCTTCGGGCCCGTTTGTTTTTGTATCATCGCTTGGCGCTCAGCGCGGCGAGCGGTCGTAGCCGCGATAGCGATCGAAATGGCGCACGCGGCGCCGCAACAACCACGCATACGCGCACGCGTAACCGAGCAACAACGCCGCCGCGCCGAGCAGGCTGGCGTGGCTCATCCAGCCCTGCGCCGGCCACGCCGCGCCCGCGCTCATGCTGCGCCAGCCCTGCAGCAGGCCGGCGCCGATCCGCGCCACCACCAGCAGCGTCAAGCCCAGCACCAGCCACAGGTTCGGCGTGTAGTACAGGCCCTGCGGCAGCGGTTCGAACCGGCTCAGCCAGATGCCCAGCGCGCCCAGGCCAATACCCGCCACCCAGCCGATGCAGGCATACGTCGCCGCATCGGGCCACCAGTGCGCGGCGATCAGCGCGAAGCCCAGCAACACGATGCTCGACACCAGCGCCGACCAGAACTGCACACTGGCCAGCCACGCCCGCGCCTGGCGCCGCGAGGTGCCGTAGCGGAAGCGCTGCAGCAGCGACAGCGGCAGCAGCACCGCGGTCACCGCCAGCGCGATCACGATCGCCAGGGGAATGGCCAGCAGCAACGGCATGCGCGCGCTCCGCTCAGAACGCCGGCAGTACGGCGCCCTGGTACTTGCGTTCGATGAAGGCCTTGACCTCGGGGCTGGTCAGCGCCTTGGCCAGCTTCTGCACGCGCGGATCGTCCTTGTTGTCGGCGCGCGCGACCAGGAAGTTCACGTACGGCGAGTCCTTGCTCTCGATCGCCAGCGCGTCGCGGGTGGGATTGAGCCCGGCGTCGAGCGCGTAGTTGGTGTTGATCAGCGCCAGATCGACCTGGTCCAGCACCCGCGGCAGCATCGCCGAATCCAGTTCGCGGAATTTCAGCTGCTTCGGGTTGGCGACGATGTCGCGCTGGGTGGACAGCGCATTGCCCGGATCCTTGAGCTTGATGACCCCGGCCTTGTCGAGCAGGATCAGCGCGCGGCTGTTGTTGCTGGGATCGTTGGGGATCACCACGTCGGCGCCCTGCGGCAGCTCGGCCAGCGACTTGAAGCGGCGCGAATAGGCGCCGAACGGCTCGATGTGCACGCCGATCACGGTGACCAGGTCGCTCTTGCGATCGCGGTTGTAGGCATCCAGGTACGGCTCGGTCTGGAAGTAGTTCACGTCGATCTGCTTCTGCACCACCTGGTCGTTGGGCTGCACGTAGTCGTTGAACACGCGCACGTCCAGGGTCAGGCCCTCTTTCTCCAGCATCGGCTTGACCACCTCGAGGATCTCCGCATGCGGCACCGCGGTGGCGGCGACGCTGAGCCGCGCGGTGTCGGTCGCGGGTGTGGACTTGCCGCAGGCGGCCAGAGCGAGCACGGCGGCGCCGAGCAGCAGACGAAGCGGGAGTTTGGTCATGGGCAGGAATCCGAGAACGTGGGGAAGAAGAGCGGCCAGGCCGCCATGCGGGCAAGCTAGCAGACCCGGCCGCTGCATGCGGCGAAGGGCCAAGGATGGCTTTCCTGTAGGAGCGGCTTCAGCCGCGACCGCTTTACCGATAGACCCGGTCGCGGCTGAAGCCGCTCCTACACAGAGCAAGGCAGGGCAGCTGCGCGCTCAGCGCCGGCTGTAATGCGCGACCAGCCGATCGCCGAGCATCTGCAGACCCTGCACCAGCAACAGCAGCACCACTACGGTGATCAGCGCCACGTCGGCGTGCGAGCGCTGGTAGCCGTCGCGATAGGCCAGGTCGCCCAGTCCGCCGGAACCGATCGCGCCGCCCATCGCAGTGAAGCCGATCAGCGCGATGGTGGTCACCGTGGCGCCGGCGATCAACCCCGGCCGCGCCTCGGGCAGCAGCACCCGCGTCACCAGCTGCCAGGTGGTCGCGCCCATCGCCAGGCTGGCCTCGACCACGCCGCGGTCCACTTCGCGCAGCGCCGTTTCCACCAGCCGCGCGTAGAACGGCGCCGCGCCCACCACCAGCGGCAGGATCGCGCCGCGCACGCCCAGCGAGGTGCCCATCGCCCACAGCGTCAGCGGGATCATCGCGATCATCAGGATGATGAAGGGCACCGAGCGCAGCACGTTGATCGCCAGCGCCAGCGCGCCATACAGCACCGGCCGCTGGTGGGTCTGGCGCGGCCCGGTCAGGAACAGCAGCACGCCCAGCGGCAGGCCGATCAGCAGGGTCAGCGGCAGCGAGCCGCCGAGCATCAGCAGCGTGTCCAGCGTGGCGCGGCCGATCTCGGCCCATTTGCCGGCGTCGAGATTGCGGAAGAAGCCGCTGGCGGCGGTGGCGAACGGAATCATCGGCGCAGCTCCTCGACATGCACGCCGGCGGCCACGAACCCGGCCTGCGCCGCGTCCAGATCGCCGCCGACCAGGGCCACGGTCAGCTGGCCGTACGGGGTGTCCTTGATCCGGTCGATGCGCCCGGACAGGATGTTGTAGTCCACCGCGGTCTCGCGCGCGATGCGCCCGAGCAGCGGGGCGTAGGTGTCGCCGCCGAGGAAGGTCAGGCGCAGGATGCGCCCGGCCACCGCGGTGAAGTCGCGATGCAGTTCGCCCTCGTCGACGTGTTCGGCCTCGGACACGAAGCGGCGCGTGGTCGGATGGCGCGGGTGCAGGAACACCTCGGTGACCGGCCCGCTTTCGACCAAGTGCCCGGCGTCGAGCACCGCCACGCGGTCGCAGACGCGGCGGATCACTTCCATCTCGTGGGTGATCAGCACGATGGTCAGGCCCAGCTCGCGATTGATCTGCGCCAGCAGGCTCAGCACCGAGGCGGTGGTCTGCGGATCCAGCGCGCTGGTGGCCTCGTCGCACAGCAGGATCTGCGGCCCGGTGGCCAGCGCGCGGGCGATGCCGACGCGCTGCTTCTGCCCGCCCGACAGCTGCGCCGGATACTTGTTGGCGTGCTCGGCCAGGCCGACCCGGGCCAGCAGCTCGGCCACCCGCGCCTCGATCTGCGCGCGCGGGGTGCCGGCCAGTTCCAGCGGGAAGGCGACATTGCCGGCCACGCTGCGCGAGGACAGCAGGTTGAAGTGCTGGAAGATCATGCCGATGCGCCGGCGCAGCGTGCGCAGCCCGGTACGGTCCAGCGCGGTGACGTCCTCGCCGTCGATTAGCAGGCGCCCGCCGCTGGGCTCCTCGAGTCGGTTGATCAGCCGGATCAGGGTCGACTTGCCGGCGCCGGAGTGGCCGATGATGCCGAACACCTCGCCGGCCCGGATCTCCAGGTCGAGCGGATGCAGGGCCACGACCGATTGGCCGGCGACGGGGTAGGACTTGTGCAGGTGCTCGAACTGGATCACGGCGCGGGGCCGGCAGCGAAGGGGGCGCAAAGCCTAGCAGGCCAGGCCTGCAGGCGTTATTCCATTCGATTCTAACGCTTGCGCTCGGAAGGCCGCGGCGGCGCCCTAGGGATGCGCCAGCGGCGGCGGGCGCACGGTGGCGCGGACCCGCTCGCGGTGCAGCAGGTACAGGCCGCTGGCGACGATGATCGCCGCGCCCAACCAGGTCCAGGCGTCGGGCAGCTTGCGCCACAGCAGCCAGTCCCACGGGATCACCCAGATCAGGCCGCTGTACTCCAGCGGCGCGATCAGCGAGGCGTCGCCGCGGCGGAACGCCTGGGTCAAGGCCACCTGCCCCAGCGCACCGGCCAGGCCGAGCGTGGCGATCCAGCCGGCATCGGCCAGGCGCAACGGGATCCAGGCCGGCCACGCCAGCGCGCCGGCGCCGAGCGCCATGATCAGCAGGAACCAGACCACCAGCGACTGCGGCGTCTCGGTGCGCGCCAGCAGACTGACCAGCACCGCCGCGAGCGCATAGGCGGTGGCCGCCAGCAGCACCATCAACCCCGGCAGCGACACGAAGCCGCCCACGCCGGGGCGCAGCACCACCAGCACCCCGACCAGGCCGACGCCGATCGCGGCCCAGCGCCGCGGGCCGACCTGTTCGCCCAGCAGCGGCACCGACAGCGCCGTCACCAGCAGCGGCGCGACGAAGTAGATGGTGTAGGCGGTGGACAGCGGCAGGCTGCGCAGCGCCCAGGCGAAGCAGCCGATCATCGCGATGCCGAGCACGCCGCGCAGCAGATGCAGGCCCCAGCGCACCGGCAGGATCGAACGCGGGCCGGCGGTGGCCAGCACCCACAGCAGCACGAACGGCAGCGAGGCGCCGCCGCGCAGCGTGGCCACCTGCAGCGCCGGATAGTGCGCGGTCAGCAGCTTCATCGCCGCATCCATCAGCGCGAAGCAGGCGACCGCCGCGATCATCCAGGCGGCGGCCGCGGCGTTGGAACGGGAGGTGGGCATGCGCGGATTATCGCCGCGATCGCACGCGCCGCCCAGCGACGGCACCGCGCCGGCAGCGGCGCTGCGGCGAGATCGGTAGGATATGGGGTCTTTCCCGAGGAACTGCCATGCCTTCCTTCGACGTCGTCTCCGAAATCGACAAGCACGAACTGACCAATGCCATCGACCAGGCGAACCGCGAGCTGTCGACCCGCTTCGATTTCAAGGGCGTGGAGGCCAGCTTCGAGCTCGACGACCAGGTCATCAACCAGGCCGCGCCGAGCGACTTCCAGGTCAAGCAGATGACCGACATCCTGCGCGCGCGGCTGATCGCGCGCGGCATCGACGTGCGCTGCCTGGAATTCGGCGACGTGGAGACCAACCTGGCCGGCGCGCGGCAGAAGGTCACGGTCAAGCAGGGCATCGAGCAGAAGCTGGCCAAGAAGATCGTCGCGACGATCAAGGACGCCAAGCTCAAGGTCGAAGCGCAGATCAACGGCGACAAGCTGCGCATCAGCGGCAAGAAGCGCGACGACCTGCAGGACGTGATGGCGCTGCTGAAGAAGAGCGATTTCGAGTTGCCGCTGCAGTTCGAGAATTTCCGCGACTGAGTCGTGCGCGGCGGCACGCCCGCCGCCATTTGCCTTACCCAATCGCCGCCCGCCCTCGCCCGCCGGAATCGCCTTGAACGACCTCGCCCCCACCGCCGACCCGATCGCGCTGACTCGCCAATGGCTGGAACGCGCGGTGATCGGCTTGAATCTGTGCCCGTTCGCCAAGGCGGTGCACGTCAAGCAGCAGATCCGCTACGTGCTCAGCGACGCGACCACGCCCGAGGCCTTGCTGGAAGAGTTGAGCGAGGAACTGCTGTTGCTGCGCGACACGCCGGCCGAGCAGATCGACACCACGCTGATCGTGCATCCGCAGGTGCTGGGCGACTTCCTGGACTACAACGATTTCCTGGACAACGCCGACGCCGCGGTCGAAGCGCTGGATCTGCACGGCATCCTGCAGGTGGCCAGCTTCCATCCGCACTACCAGTTCGCCGGCACCGCGCCGGACGACATCGGCAACTACACCAACCGCGCGCCCTTCCCCACCTTGCATCTGCTGCGCGAGGACAGCGTCGAACGCGCCGTGGCCGCATTCCCGGACGCGGACGTGATCGTGGAGCGCAATCTGCAGACGTTGGAGACGCTGGGGCTGGACGGATGGAAGAAGCTGTTCGAGAGCCGGGATTCGTGATTGGGAATTCGTGATTGGTAACGGCAAGGATCGCCAGAGCGCGCTGACCGCGCTTTTACCAATCCCTAATCCCGAATCCCGGCCCCCAACACCCGCCCCAGATCCGCCGCGTCCAACGCGCGCCACTGCCCGGCCGGCAGCGTCTCGTCCAGCGCGAAGCCGCCGATACGGCTGCGGTGCAAGCTCGCCACATGGTTGCCGACCGCGGCGAACATGCGCCGCGCCTGGTGGTAGCGGCCTTCGTACAGGGTGATGCGCGCCTGGCGCGGGCCCAGCACCTCCAGTTCCACCGGCAGCAGCGGCGTGGTCTCGCCGTCCAGCAGCAGGGTGCCGCTGGCGAACTGCGCCGCTTCGTCGCCGCGCAGGTCCTCGGCCAGGGTCGCTTCGTAGACCTTGGCCAGCTGCGATTTCGGCGAGACGATGCGATGCAGCAGCGCGCCGTCGTCGGTCATCAGCAGCAGGCCGCTGGTGTCGCGGTCCAGCCGCCCGACCGTGGACAGCAGCGGCGAGCGCAGGCGGAAGCGCGGCGGAAGCAGGTCGTAGACGATGCGGCCCGGATCCTTGGTCGAGCAGGTGTAGCCGACCGGCTTGTGCAGCGCCAGGATCAGCCCAGGCGGCGGGTCCAGCGCCTCGCCGTCGACCCGGATCGCGGCGTGCTCGACCTGGTCGTCGGCGTACAGCACCTCGCCGTCGGCGTCGGTGATGAGGCCTTCGCGGAACATCTGGGTGACCTGCTTGCGGCTGCCATAGCCCAGGTTGGCCAGGTGCTTGACCAGCTTCACCGGCGCACCGTGGCGCGGGCGCGCACCGCCTGGATCAGCTTGAAGCCGTCGCGGGTGGCGATCACGCTGGTGTCGCCGAAGCTGGCGTCGAGCACCGCCTCGTACGGCAGGTGCCGGTTCGCGACCAGATACAGCTTGCCGCCGGGCTTGAGCGCCTGCGCGGCCACGGCGATGAAGCGGCGACCGATGTCCGGACGCTCCATCCGCCCCGGCGCGTGGAACGGCGGATTGGTGACGATGAAATCGTACTGCGCCGGCAGCCCGGCGGTGACGTCGTGCCAGTGGTAGCCGATCTCCACCGCGGCCGGCGCCTGCGCCAGGTTAGACCGCGCCAGCGCCAGCGCGCGCGCATCGGCCTCGAACAGATCCAGCGCGGCGATCTTCGGGCAACGTGCCAGCAATTCCGCCGACAGATAGCCATAGCCGGCACCAAGGTCGGCGCCGCGGCCAGCCAGGTCGGCCGGCAGGTGCTCGGCCAGCAGCGCCGAGGCAGGATCGATGCGGTCCCAGGCGAACACGCCGGGGCGGCTGCGGAAACGCCCGTCCAGGATCGGCCGCGCCGCGTCGAGCTTGGCCCAGCGCTGCTGCAGCGCGGCGTCGTGGCCGCCGTGCAGCGGCGCGGTCCAGTACACGCGGCAGTGGTGCTTGGTCAGCTTGCCGCCGAGGCCGGCCAGCTGCTGCAGGTCGTCCTCGCCGGAGCGGGCGCCCTCGTTGTTGGACTGGCAGGCCACCACCACCCCGCCCGGCGCGGTCAGCGCCAGCGCGCGCGCCAGCAGCGCCCGCGCCTCGTCGCGCTGGCGCGGCGGCAGCACCAGCACCAGCGCATAGCCGCCGGCATCGTCGTGGTCGTCGGCATCCTCGGCGCGGACCTGCCAGCCGCCCTGCTCCAGGGCCGCGGCGAACGGGCGGTAGCCCTGCTCGCAGACCAATTGCGCCGGCTGCGCGTGCTGGCGCAGCGCCCAGCCGTCGCGGGCACGCAGGAACAGCACCTTGCCGGCCGGCCAGCGCAGCGCGCCTTGGGCGAAGGGCAGGAACAGGGTATCGAGGGGAGCGTCTTGCAGAGCCGGCATCGGGATCGGAATCGGTCGGGGAGCGCGCATTCTACCGGCAGCCCGGCGCCGGCCCGGTTTTGCGCCAAGTGAACGCATCATTGATGCAATGGCAACATCGCCGCGCCTAGGCTGCAAGTCAACCCGGACGGATGGAGTGGCATATGCGCGCAGTGTTCATCGGTGGCGTCGTCGACAACAGCGAAGTGGATCTGGAAGGCAGCCAACCGCCGCTGCACTATCCGGAAAACACCGGCACCGGACGCCCGCGCTACCGCCTGCACCAGCGCGGCGAGCGCGACGACGGCAGCGTGGTGTACGCGGTCTATGCCGCACCCGAACTCGGCGATGCCGAGGTGGAACGCGTGGTCGGCGAGCGCGGCTACGCGCGCCGCTTCGGGGTGGAACCGGCGCCCGTGGAGCATTGAGCGCAGGCGGGACCTTCGGATCGGTTACCGCGGCGCTTCGCCTGAATTGACCCTTCCATCCAGATGCAAACAACTGTGGGAGCGACTTCGGTCGCGACGGGCGCTATCGATAAGCCCGTCGCGGCCGAAGTCGCTCCCTCATGAATATTTCGATCTAGGGCGAGTTGCCCCAAGGCAAGTCGGTTGTGGCGAATTGGCCTTCAAGGCCGCGGTATCTCGCGAGACCACTTGAGGCTGCTTCCTACGGATGCGGCTCGTTTTTGCCGAGATGGCTGCAAATGCTCGCAACTCGGACATCCGACCCAGCGCCTGAGTTGGGCATCAACCAAGACACCGGCGATCAAGACACCGGCGATCGGTGGCGCAGCGATGCGACCGCCCGTTGCGCCGCCCGGCTCTACGAGAGCCGGGCGGCGCAACCACGCAATTACGGCCCGGCCTTCGGCGTCACCCGCCAGATCACGTTGCCGACGTCGTCTGCCACCAGCAGCGCGCCGGGCTTGTCCACCGCCACGCCGACCGGGCGGCCCTGGGCCTTGCCTTCGGCGTCGAGGAAGCCGGTCAGCACGTCCTGCGCCTTGCCGCTCGGCTTGCCGTTGGCGAAGGGCACATAGATCACCTTGTAGCCGGACGGCGGATCGCGGTTCCAGGAGCCGTGCTGGCCGATGAAGGCGCCGCCCTGGTAGGCCTGCGGCAGCAGCGCGCCTTCGTAGAAGGTCAGGCCCAGCGAAGCGGTGTGTGCGCCCAGCGCGTAATCGGGCTTGATCGCACTGGCCACCATCTCCGCATTCTGCGGCTGCACGCGTTCGTCCACGTGCTGGCCGTAGTAGCTGTACGGCCAGCCGTAGAAGCCGCCTTCGCGCACCGAGGTCAGGTAGTCGGGCACCAGATCGCTGCCGATCTCGTCGCGTTCGTTGACCACCACCCACAGCGAGTCCGCGCCGGGCTGCCACGCCAGGCCCACCGGGTTGCGCAGGCCGCTGGCGAATACCCGGGTGGCGCCGCTGTGCGCGTCCACTTCCAGGATCGCGGCGCGATTGAGTTCGGCGTCCATGCCGTTCTCGGCGACGTTGCTGTTGGAGCCCACGCCGACGTAGAGCTTGTTGCCGTCGCGGCTGGCCAGCAGGCTCTTGGTCCAGTGATGGTTGATGCCGCCGGGCAGGTTGGCGACGAAGCTCGGCGCGGCGCTGATCTGGGTGTCGCCGTCCTTGTACGGGAAGCTGACCAACGCATCGGCATTGGCCACGTACAGGCGGTCGCCGACCAGGGCGATGCCGAACGGCGAATACAGCCCCTTGAGGAATTGCGTGCGCACCTCCGCCACGCCGTCGCCATCGGCATCGCGCAGCAAGGTGATGCGGTTGGCGCTGGGCACGGTGGAACCGGCCTTGGCCATCATCGCGCCCTGGATCTTGTCGCGCAGGCCGCTGCTCTCTTTTTCCGGCGCCGGCGGCGCGGCGGTCTCGGCCACCAGCACGTCGCCGTTGGGCAGCACGTACAGCCAGCGCGGATGGTCCAGGTCGCGGGCGAAGGCCTGCACCGCCAGGCCGGCGGCCGGCACCGGCGCGGCGCCTTCGGCCCAGCGCTTGACCTCGGCGACCTTCACCGTGGGGATCATGCGCTTGACCGGATCGGGCAGCACCGGATCGGGCCCCATCCCATCCTCGATGGAATGCTTGGCGGTATCGCCACAAGCGCTCAACGCGGCAGCGGACAGGAAACACAGTGCCCAACGGGCCGGGGACGAGGGAAGGCGCATCGCTGCTCAACTCTCCAGGGTGGCGACAGGACCACCGATGATGCACAGCGCGCGCTCGGCAAACGTGAAATAGATGTCAATTGCAGCGATACGTTGGCATACCGCGGTCACGATGTGGGGACCAACGGCTGCACTTCGCGGATCCGGTCCAGCCAGATGTAGTGCTGCTGCTCGGGGTGAAGCAGATCGTCCAGCCGCAGCACGCCGTTGATGCCCTCGTGCTCCTGGTGGTCGCGAAAGGTCTGCAAGGTGGGCCGCACCGAGACCGTGCCGCTGACCCGGCTGCCGTCGTCCAGCAGCACCAGCACCTGCGCCTGTTCCGGCAGGTGCGGCAACCATGCCTGCAGCGCGGCGATGACGTCGGGATCGGTGTGCACCGCGTCGGCGTACTTGCTCATGCGCATCTCCAGCGAGGGAAAACCCGCACGCTAGCGGCCATCGCGTGAATGCACGGGAAAAAACGCCGCGGCTACTCCTGCCGCGCGAAACGCACCGCGGACACCAACTGCGCCACGCTGTACGGCTTGGCCAGATGCTCCTGGAAGCCGGATTGCAGCGCGCGCTGGCGATCGTCGTCGCGCGCCAGCGCGGTCACCGCCACCGCCGGCAACTCGGCCGCCTGCAGGCCCATGTTCTCGCGGATCGTGCGGATCAGGCCGTAGCCGTCCATGCCGGGCATGCCGATATCGGTGACCATCACGTCGATGCGGGCGTGGCCGCCATCGTCGAGCACGGCCAACGCTTCGCTGGCGGAGCCGGCTGCGACCACTTCCGCGCCCTGCTCCTCCAGCAGCCGCCGCAGGTATTCGAGCATGTCCGGCTGGTCTTCCACCGCCAGCAGGCGCATCCCCTTCAGCGCATACGCTTCCACCACCTGCTCGGCCATCGCGAACGCGCGCACCTCGCGCAACGGGCGCTTGCCCGGCGTGGCGCGGTGCAACGGCAGGCGCACGGTGAACACCGCACCGCAGCCGCGGCCCTCGCTGGCCGCGCTGACCTGGCCGCCATGCATTTCCACCAGTTGCTGCACGATCGCCAGGCCCAGGCCGAGCCCGCCGTGCAGACGCGTGGTGGTGCCGTCGGCCTGGCGGAAACGGCCGAACAGGTGCGGCAGGAAATCCGGCGGAATGCCGTCGCCGGAGTCGCGCACCGCCACCGACACGTGTTCGCCATCGGCATCGAGGTCGATCGCCAGCTCGATCCGCCCATGCGCCGGGGTGAACTTGATCGCGTTCGACAGCAGGTTCCAGAACACCTGCTGCAGGCGCGTGGCGTCGCCCAGTACCAGGCACGGCTGCGCCGGCTCGCGCAGGCTCAACGCCTGGTCCTTGCCTTCGGCCACCGGCTCCTGCGCACGCAGCGCCTCGCGCACCTGTTCGGTCAGGTCCAGCGTCTCGATTTCCAGCTGCACCTTGCCCAGCAGCATGCTGCTCAGGTCGAGCATGTCCGAGATCAGCCGTTGCTGCGCGCGCGCGCTGCTGGCGATCACCGACAAGCCCTTGTTGCTCGGATCGCCCGGCGGCAACCGCTGCAGCAGCAGGTCGCTCCAGCCCAGGATGGTGGTCAACGGGGTGCGCAGTTCGTGCGACAGCGTGGCCAGGAATTCGTCCTTCAGCCGCGCCATGCTCTCGGCGGCATTGCGCGCGCTGCGCTCCGATTCCAGCAACTGCTCGCGGGCCAGTTCGATGTCGCGGCGCTCGGTGACGTCCGGGCTGCTGCCGGCCAGGCCGATGAACTCGCCCTCGGCCGAATAGCGCGGCACCGCGGTCATCTCCACCCAGCGCCATGCGCCGTCGTGGCGGCGCGCGCGCACCAACGCGCGCAGATTGCGTTGTTCGTCCAGCGCGCTGCGCAGCTCGAAGGCGAACACGCCGGCGTCCTGCGGATGCAGCACGTCGCCCCAGCCCGGCCGCGCGTCGTCGGCCTGCAGGTCGATGCCGAAGAATTCGGCGTAGGCGGTATTGGTGAAACGCAACTGGCCGCTGGCGTCCAGCACCCAGACCGGCATCGGCAGGCCCTCGGCGAGCGCACTGAAGCGCGCCTCGCTCTCGGCCAGGTCGCGCTCCACGCGCTTGCGTTCGGTGATATCGAGGAACTGCACGGCGACCAGATGCTGTTCCGGCGCACCGATGCGGAACGCATCCACCGCCCACCAGCGGCCCAGCGCGGACGCGTAGTTCTCCAACTTGGCCGAGCGCCCGCTCAGTGCGACTTCGCCGTACACGCGGAACCAGTGCTCCTCGTGGCTTGGCGACAGCTCGCGCATGCGCCGGCCGATCACGTCGCGCATGCCGGTCTCGCGCTCGAACGCCGGATTGACCTCCAGGAACAGGTAATCGACCGCGCGTTGCGTGTCGTCGAACAGCACCTGCACCACGCAGAACCCGGAGTCGATCTTGTCGAAGATCTCGCGGTAGTGCAGGCCCGACGCCTGCGTGCGCGACGTGGAGGAGGATTCGGTGCTGACATGCATGAGGGAATTTGCTCTGGAGACGGCCTGCGGTGGCAGAGGCGGCGACGCGCTCCGCGCCTGCGGCGCGATGACGATGGCTCAGGACCGGAAAATGCTCAGACCGGAACAGCGCGACGGACCCTGCATCTTGTTAAGCCGCTCCGCTGCCGTCAAGCTGGCCGACGCTGCAGCGACGCTGGGTCACCAGAGAAAAGCGACGACCAGCACGATCCCGAGCAGCGACAGCGCGATACCGGCGATGACGCCCCATTGGGTCAGTCGCGCACTGCGCAGCGCCTGCTCTTCCAGCCAGCGTTCGGCTTCCTGCCGCCACGACGGCGGTGGCGACTGGTCCAACATCTGCTGCACCCGCGCCACACCCAGTTCGCGGCATTGCTGCCGGCATTGTTCGGGCGCGGCGACGTCGTCTGGCGAGATTGCATAGGACATGCGCGGTCTCCCTTTCTCTAGCCCAGCGTGAAACGCGGGCTGTCGCTGGCCAGTTCGTGCTCCACCGCCATCCGCGCCAGGCGCGTGTAGTTGGCGCGTGGACCGGCGCCGCGGCCGACGATCAGGCCCAGATATTCCAGGCCGGTCCAGACCCGCGCCTTCCACTCGACCCCGCTCTCGGCCAGGACCAGGGTCAGCGAGTAGCGGAAGGCCTGCCCCTGCGGACTGCGGTAGGCATAGATCGGCGGGAACTGCACCGCCACGTCCTGCTGCTCGCCCAGCGAAGCCAGGTAGCGGCGCAGTTCCTGGCGCACGTCTTCGCCCGGGTTCAGGCGCAGGTGGCGCGCGGCCGCATCCAGGTCCGCTTGCTGATCGACGAAACTGGCCGCGCCGCTCGCCGGGCTGTGCCCGTGCCGCTTGGCCCAGTCGATGAACTGCAGGCGGACGTCCGACGCTGCGTGGGCCTGGTGAAATAGCGGCATCTTCATGCGATCGATCCCCGAATCGGGTTCATGTGTGAATGTGCGCATGGTCGCGCGGGCGGCGTGAAGCACGCGGCGACGCAGCGTGAACCGCATGTCACATGCCAGCGCCCATGAACCGGCGGAGAACGATGGCCGCCGGCGGCCGCGGCGCGATTGCGGCGGCGCCCGCGCAGGCACACACTGGCGGCGCCGTTTCCGTGGAGATCCGCGATGAAGATCCGATATGCCTGGACGGCGCTGGCCCTGGCCTGCCTGGTGGCAGGCGGCGCTTCCGCCGAAATCCGCAACGTCACCGATCCGCAGGCCGTGCGCAGCACCGAAGGCGACAGCCCGGTGCAGGTGCGCTGGACCGACCCCGCCGCTTTCAGCGAACTGCGCTACAGCCGCAATCGCTGGGAAGCGCAGCGCGGCGACTGGGTGCGCGACCTGGCCGACTACCTGCAGCAGCGCGCCAGCAAGCAGCTGGCGCCCGGCCAGCGGCTGGAGGTGGAGCTGACCGACATCAAGCGCGCCGGCGACTACGAGTCCTGGCACGGTCCGCAATGGAACGACGTGCGGGTGATGCGCGACATCTACCCGCCGCGGATCAGCCTGAATTTCACCCTGTACGGCGCCGACGGACAGGTGCTGGAGCAGGGCGAGCGCAAGCTGCTCGACAGCAGCTACCTGATGAACAGCTCGATCGGCCTGAACACCGATCCGCTGCGCTACGAGAAGCGGATGCTCGACGACTGGCTGCGCCGCCAGTTCCGCGACAAGGCGGCAGTGGCCGAGCGCTGAGCGGGTGGCGTGCCTTCGGGTACCCGTTTGTCGCGGCTGAAGCCGCTCCTGCAGAAGAGCGGAGGACACTACGCTGCGGCGCGCCCCTCTGTGGGAGGGACTTCAGTCCCGACGCTGTCTGCCTGAGGCACATCCACCGCTCCGCTCGTCGCGACTGAAGTCGCTCCCACAGTCGCTTGCGGCCGGCATGCCGGGGCACTGCAGGAGGGGCTTCAGCCCCGACGGTCTCCGACCGAAGCCGAAGGTCTATCGCTCCGCTTGTCGCGGCCGAAGCCGCTCCCGCAACACGCTGCGCGGCATCGGTCAGGCGCGAGCGCGCCGCTCAGCCGTCCAGGTACTGCCGCGGCGCGCGCTTGAGGCCGCACAGCAGGCGGTAGGCGCTGGAGCTGCAGCGCGCCGCCAGGGTATCGATGCGCGGCTGCGCGCCCCACAGCTGCACCTCGCTGCCGAGTCCGGCCTGCGGGTGCTCGGTGAGGTCCACGGTCAGCATGTCCATCGACACCCGCCCGATCAGCGCGCCGAGCGCGCCGTCGATCAGCACCGGCGTGCCGTTCGGCGCGAACTGCGGATAGCCATCGGCGTAGCCGATCGCCACCACGCCGACCCGGGTCGGCCGCGGCGCGACGAAACGCGCGCCGTAGCCCACCGGCTCGCCGACCGCCAGCTCGCGCACCGCGATGACCCTGGACTGCAGGGTCATGACCGGGCGCAACTCGCCCGGCAGCTCGGCGCCGGCGGCGAACGGGTCGGCGCCGTACAGCATCAGCCCGGGCCGGCCCCAGTCGCTGTGCAGTTGCGGCCAGCCCAGCAGGCCCGGCGAATTGCACAGGCTGGTCTCCCCAGCCAGGCCGGCGGTGGCCAGGCGGAACACCTCGGCCTGCTCCAGGGTGCGCGCGCTGTCCAGTTCGTCGGCGCGCGCGAAGTGACTCATCAGCACCAGCCGTTCGACTTGCGGCAGCGCGCTCAGCCGCGCGTGCGCGGCACGGAATTCGTCCGGCGCCAGGCCCAGCCGGTGCATGCCGCTGTCCAGCTTCAGCCACAGGCACAGCGGCTGCGGCGCGGCATAGGCGGCGATCGCCTCCACCTGCCACGGCGAGGCCACCGCGCACCACAGCCGGTGCTCGGCGATCAGCGGCAGTTCGTCGGCATCGAAGAACCCTTCCAGCAGCAGGATCGGCGCGGCGATGCCGGCCTGGCGCAGTTCCAGCGCCTCCTCGATGCAGGCCACCGCGAAGCCGTCGGCCTCCGCTTCCAGCGCGCGCGCGCAGGCCACCGCGCCGTGCCCGTAGGCATCGGCCTTGACCACCGCCAGCGCCTTGCCGCCGCCCAGTCGCCGGGCCAGGCGGTAGTTGTGGCGCAGCGCCTGGAGATCGATCAACGCACGGGCTGGGCGCACGAACTTGCCTCTGCGACGGGCGCCGAGGCGCCGCGCGAATAACGGAAAATGTCCAGGCCCTCGCCGCTGATCTGCGGCTGGCGCTGGGCGATCAGGTCGGCCAGGTAGCGACCGGAGCCGCAGGCCATGGTCCAGCCGAGCGTGCCGTGGCCGGTGTTGAGGAACAGGTTGCGGTAGCCGGTGGCGCCGACCACCGGGGTGCCGTCGGGCGTGGCCGGACGCAGCCCGGTCCAGAATTCGGCGCGGGCCAGGTCGCCGCCGCGCGGGTACAGGTCGTTCACTACGTTTTCCAGGGTGGCGCGGCGCCGCGCCGGCAGCGACAGGTCGAAGCCGGCCAGTTCAGCCATGCCGCCGACGCGGATGCGCTGGTCGAAGCGGGTGATCGCCACTTTGTAGGTTTCGTCGAGGATGGTGGACATTGGGGCCAGCGCCGTGTCGCGGATCGGCAACGTCAGCGAATAACCCTTCAACGGATACACCGGCAGGCGGATGCCCAGCGGCGCGAGCAGCTGCGGAGAATAGCTGCCCAGGGCGACCACGTAGCGGTCGGCGCGTTCCAGGCGGCCGCCGATGTGCACGCCGTCGAGGCGGTCGCCGTCGGCATGCAGGCCGTCGATGGTCTCGCCGTAGCGGAACTGCACGCCGGCCGCGGCGGCCAGCGCGGCCAGGCGCTGGGTGAACAGGCGGCAATCGCCGGTCTGGTCGTTGGGCAGGCGCAGCGCGCCGACCAGGGTGGCCGGGGCGCTGGCCAGCGCCGGCTCGATCCGGGCGATGCCGGCGCGGTCGAGCAGTTCGTAGGGCACGCCGTACTCGCGCAGCACCTCGATGTCCTTGGCCGCGCCGTCCAGCTGCGCCTGGGTGCGGAACAGCTGGGTGGTGCCGAGCTGGCGGCCTTCGTATGCGATGCCGGTGTCGGCGCGCAGCTGGTCCAGGCAGTCGCGGCTGTATTCGGACAGCCGCACCATGCGTGCCTTGTTGATCGCATAGCGCTCTGCGGTGCAGTTGCGCAGCATCTGCGCCAGCCACAGGTACTGGTGGATGTCGCCAGTGGGGGTGATGGCCAGCGGCGCATGGCGCTGGAACAGCCATTTCAGCGCCTTCAGCGGCACGCCGGGCGCGGCCCACGGCGAGGCGTAGCCGGGCGACACCTGGCCGGCGTTGGCATAGCTGGTCTCCAGCGCCGCCGCGGGCTGGCGATCGACCACCGTCACCTCGCAACCGCTGCGCGCCAGATACCACGCCGTGGCCGTGCCGATTACACCGCTGCCGAGAACCAGAACCCGCATGCGCTTACCTCTGTCGGATCAAATCCCTGGCTGAATGGCGCCACGGATGGGTTTAGGTGCAGTATATGGAGCGCAAGCCAGGATTTTTCGCTGATTTTTGAATTCCTGGCAGGTCAATCCCCTGCCCCAGCCCACCGAGACCCGCGCCATGGCCGCACGCACCCGCGAACTGGACAAGATCGACCGCAAGATCCTGCGCATTCTGCAGCAGGAAGGGCGTATTTCCTTCACCGAACTGGGCGAGCGGGTCGGCCTGTCGACCACGCCGTGCACCGAGCGGGTACGCCGGCTGGAACGCGACGGCGCCATCACCGGCTACTACGCGCGGCTGGACCCGCACTTCCTCAAGGCCAGCCTGCTGGTGTTCGTGGAGATCAGCCTGGCCTACAAGTCCGGCGACATCTTCGAGGAATTCCGCCGCGCCGCCTTGAAGCTGCCCAACGTGCTGGAGTGTCATCTGGTCTCGGGCGACTTCGACTACCTGCTCAAGGCGCGGATCAGCGAGATGGCCTCGTACCGCAAGCTGCTCGGTAGCACCTTGCTGACCCTGCCGCACGTGCGCGAGTCCAAGAGCTACATCGTGATGGAAGAGGTGAAGGAGACGCTGAGCCTGCCGATCGCTGACTGAGCGTGAGCCCCTCTCCCGCCGGCGACCGAAGGAAGTCCCGTGGGAGAGAGGGGTTGGGGTGAGGGTACGGCGCGAAGCGGCTCGCGGAGTTGGGTGCACGAGGCTGCGCCCGGACCCTCATCCGCCCCTGCGGGGCACCTTCTCCCGACGGGAGAAGGAACAGCCGACTAGCCCCTCTCCCCTCGGGAGAGGGGTTGGGGTGAGGGTACGGCGCGAAAGCGTCTCGCGGAGTTGGTGCACGAGGCTTCGCCCGTACCCTCATCCGCCCCTTCGGGGCACCTTCTCCCGACAGCCGCTAGCCCCTCTCCCGTCGGGAGAGGGGTTGGGGTGAGGGTGCGGCGCGAAAGCGACTCGCGCAGTTGGGTGCACGAAGCTGCGCCCGTACCCTCATCCGCCCTTCGGGCACCTTCCCCCGAAAAGGGGACCATGGTCCCGAGGAGAGAAGGGAGTGGGCGCCTGCCGCATCGGCCTGCGCGACGGACACGCTTACGCCAGAAGCTTTTCCAGCTCGTCGCGCGAGGTGTGCGCGTGGTTCTTGGCAAGTTCCGACACCACCCGCTTCTGGACTTCCTTGTGCAGCAGCGGCCGCAGCTGGCCCAGGGTATGCGGGTCGGCGACCAGCACCAGGTGCTCGAAATCGCTGCGCAGCGCGCTCTGGTACAGGCGCTCGGCCAGCTGACGGACGAAGCCGGCCTCGTCCATGGTCATCGGCCGGTCGCCGTCTTCTACGCCTTCGATCGGCGTGGGCGTCAGCACTTCGGTCTGCTCCAGCAGCGAGGTCTGGCCGGCCAGATTGGTGCGGAACAGGCGTGCGCTGACGCGATCGGCGACGACCACCAGGGTGTTGTCGGGAAGCTTGCTCATCGGTTCTCCTAGCGAAGGTACGGCGCAGGCAGCGGGAGCGCCTGCGTCGGGCCAGTCTAGGAAGAGGTTCGTGAGGATCGCGACCACGGACCGTTGCCGCGCTTTCACGCCACGCCCATGCCGGCCGCCGAGCGCGGCGCCTATTCGTTGATGCGCTGGCCGTCGCCGCTGGGCACGGTGCTGTAGTAGCGGCCGCTGCGCGTGTCCAGCACGCGGTTGGGACCGACCTGCACCGCGCCGGGAATGACGCGGCCGCCGCGGTCGTACAGCTTGACCGGGCGCCGGTCGGCGGCGGCATTGGCGCCGTTGGCGGGCGCCGGCTTGGCCTTGGCCGGCTTGTGCGTGGGCGACTGCGAGGACTCCGGGCGGTCGTCCAGGGTGGAACGCACCGGCGCGACCTTGGGCACCGGCGTCGATTCCAGCGCGGTCGATTGGCGGGTGGCGGTCGGCGACGATGGGGCCGGATTCAGACTCTGCGCCGTCGCCAGCGCCGGGGCCAGCAACGCGATGGCGGCCATGCGAACGAGGGAAGGATGCACAATCGCTCCGTAGCACCGTGATCGGGAAGCCGACGCTAGCGCAACCGGAGCGCCACGTCGATGCCCCGCCGCTGCGGCTTGATCGCCGCGGCGCCGCCCTCATCTTGTGCGCATCCTTCCGCGCTACAGGCCCCGCCATGAGCCGATTTGACCTCACGCCTCCCACGTCCGCCGAACGCGAGCGCCTGATCGCAGGACTCAACGACGAGGAGCGGCGGGTGCTGCTGCAGCACGGCACCGAGGCGCCGTTCTGCGGCGTATTCCTGGACAACAAGCTGGAGGGGGTCTACAGCTGCCGGCTGTGCGGGCTGCCGCTGTTCCGTTCCAGCGCCAAGTTCGATTCGGGCACCGGCTGGCCCAGCTTCTTCGCGCCCTACCATCCGGCGCATGTGCGCGAGATCCGCGACACCAGCCACGGCATGATCCGCACCGAAATCGTCTGCGCACGCTGCGACAGCCACCTCGGCCACGTGTTCCCTGACGGCCCGCCGCCGAGCGGCGAGCGGCATTGCCTGAACTCGGTGTCGCTGCACTTCACCGAACAGGGCCAGGCGCTGCCGAACCCGTTGCAGCGCGGCGGCGGCGACACCGAACCGGCCTGAGCGGCGGCGGCCCGGCGCCGCGCGACGCGGAGGGGACCCGGCATGCGTCCCCCCTCTTCGTTGTTTGCCTATCTTGCCGCGCAGCGTGCACGGCTCCGCAGCCACTTCGCCGCCGCACCCAGCCGCCAGCGCGAACCTTCACACCGATGCGCTGAGCGTGCCATGGCACTTCGGCGATAGCGGTGCAGACCGCGTTCGCTGCAGCGCGCGAAGGCACGGCGCTGCCGATGCGCGGCCGTACCTTGCGCATGCATCGGGTCGATGCGGACAGCACTGCGCACCACGCCGAGGCCAAGACAAGGCGCTCTGTAACCCTTCGTGCGATGCCGCCACGCTTGGCCTGTTCGAGCAACGCGATACGCCCGAGGGTGCGCACCAAGGCAGCGGCGTAACCGACTGAGGCCAGACCTCCAAACGCCGGCGTACGTCACCGCAGCGGCGGCAAAAATGACGCCTTCACATGCGTCTTCACGCAGGCGCGGCCGCGCCGCCGACTTCAGAAAGCCGCCGCCGGGCCGAAATGGAAGTATCCCCGTTCACGGCTCGCAGGCTGCTTCCGCCATGCTCATCATTGTTGGCTTCCTTGTCGTCATCATCAGCGTGGTCGGCGGCTACGTGCTCTCGCACGGCAAGCTCGGCGCGCTGTGGCAGCCCTACGAATTGCTGATCATCGGCGGCGCGGCGTTGGGTGCGTTCCTGGTCAGCACCCCCGGCAAGATCGTCAAGGCGACCTTCGTCGACATCGCCGGCGTGTTCAAGGGCCCGAGGTACAAGTCCGACGACTACCGCGCCACCCTGACCCTGATCTACGAACTGTTGAACAAGGCGCGGCGCGACGGCTTCATGGCGCTGGAAGATCACGTGGAGAAACCGGCCGAAAGCGCGATCTTCAGCAATTACCCGAAGGTCCTGGCCGACCACCACCTGCTCGACTTCATCACCGACTGCCTGCGCCTGATGATCGGCAGCAACATCGAGCCGCACGAACTGGAGCCGCTGCTGGAGCTGGAGCTGGAGAAGCACCACCACGAGGCGATGGCGCCGGCGCATGCGTTGAGCAAAGTCTCCGACGGCCTGCCCGGCTTCGGCATTGTCGCCGCGGTGCTGGGCATCGTCATCACCATGGGCTCGATCGGCGGTCCGATCGAAGAGATCGGCCACCACGTCGGCGCCGCGCTGGTCGGCACCTTCCTCGGCATCCTGCTGGCCTACGGCTTCGTCGCCCCGCTGGCGGCGGCGATGGAAGCGCGCGCCGAACAGGACAGCCGCATCTTCGAGTCGGTGAAGACCGCCCTGTTGGCCTGCCTGCGCGGCTACAACCCGAAGATCGCGCTGGAGTTCGCACGCAAGACCCTGCCGAGCAACGTGCGGCCGAGCTTCGCGGACTTCGAGACGCACCTGAAGACGATCAAGTAGCGCTGCCGTCATGCCCGAAGCCAAAGCTACCGTCGTCATCCGCCGGGTCAAGAAGGTCCAGGGCGGCGGCCATCATGGCGGCGCCTGGAAGGTGGCGTTCGCCGACTTCGTGACCGCGATGATGGCGTTCTTCCTGGTGCTGTGGCTGGTCGCGGCCACCACCAAGGAACAGCGCATGGCGATCTCCGAATACTTCCGCAATCCCAGCCCACTGGAAGGCAAGAGCCCAGCGCCGAGTCCGGGCATGGCCGGCCCCGGCGGCGCCAGCACCTCGATGATCAAGCTCGGTGGCAGCGCCGACATACAGCGCGGCAACAACAAGGATCCGTTCGGCAGCAAGAGCCTGACGGGCGACACGGAAAGCAAGACGGCGCAACGCGAGAAGGAAAAGCAGCAGCTGGAAGCGCTGATGCAGGACCTGAAGGAAGCGATCGACAAGAGCCAGGCGCTGGAACCGTTCAAGGACCAGCTGTTGCTGGACCTGACCCCGGATGGCCTGCGCATCCAGATCGTGGACAAGGAGAACCGGCCGATGTTCGACATCGGCAGCGCGGTGCTCAAGCCCTATACCCGCGACATCCTGCACGAGCTGTCCGGCTTCATCAACGAAGTGCCCAACCACATCAGCATCACCGGCCACACCGACGTCACCCAGTACAGCGGCAAGAACGGCTACAGCAACTGGGAGCTGAGCGCCGACCGCGCCAATGCGGCACGGCGCGAACTGGTCGTCGGTGGCATGGGCGAGGACAAGGTCTCGCGTGTGGTCGGCCTGTCGTCCTCGATCCTGTTCGACAAGCAGAATCCGGACAACCCGATCAACCGCCGCATCAGCATCGTGGTGATGACCAAGGACGCCGAGGATGCGGCGCTGGCCGGCAGCGATCACGCCGTGGCGCTGGGCCAGCGACAGAACGATGCCGACACCAAGGTGCCGGACTTGAGCGCTGGCGCTGCTGCCGCTGCGTCGGCAGTGCGGGCTACGACTGCGACTGCGGTTCCGGCTGCGGTTCCGACTCCGGCAGCGAATGCGGCGGCCCCGGCGGCCCCGGCGGCAAGCATCGCCAGGCCAGCGACGGTGACGATCGCGCCGCCGCGCACCACCTCACCGGAGGCCGCGGCCGACGCTGCCCGCGAAGCGATCCGTGCGGTCAACAGCGTTACCGGCAACACGCCGCGCAGCAGTACCGCGCCGTCGCCGTCGCCGTCGCCGGCAACGGCAACGGCAACGGCAACGGCCGCCGCCGAGAGTCCGGCGCAACGCTGAGGCTTTTTCCTCTCGGGTTGTACCCGACCTGCGGAGGCTGCGGCCACGGCCGGAACTGTCCTGATCAAGCCAGGTCGCGAGCGACTCCTGCAAGAAGCTCGCGGCTATGGCGTCGCGGTTCCCGACTTCGTTTGTCGCGGCTACAAGGGCTTGCGGCCAACTTGCCGGGTGCACTGTAGGAGGGGTTTCAACCCCGACAGACAACCAGCAGCATCATGATCCCGACTTCGCTCGTCGCGGCTGAAGCCGCTCCTACAAGGGGCTCACGACCAACTTGCCAGTGCACTGCAGGAGGACGGATAGCCAGCTACACGCCTGCAGCACGCCTCACTGCGGTAGCGGTTGCGCCACGCCCTGCGCGATCGCCTGGCGGGTGATGCGTTCGATGTCGCGTTGCAGCGCCGCGTTGGCGACCTGCTGGCGCTTTGCCAGCACTTCCTGTTGCCGGGCCAAGCCCTCCTGTTGCTCGGCCAATGCCGATTGGCGCGTTTCCAGTGCCGCCATCTGTTGCGCGAAGTCCGCATGCGCGGCATCGGTACGCGCCGCGGATCGGGCAGCGGCCTGGCCGCCGCTGGCGGCGAGCCGCGCCTGCTCGCTGGCGCGCCTGGCCTCCTCCATCGCCTGGCCTGCCTGGCCCTGTGCGATGGCGCCCTGTTGCCGGCCGATCTCGCCCTGGCGCGTGCCCAGGCGTCCCTGCCGCTCGCCCAGCTCGCCCTGTTGCCGCCCCAGCGCTTCGACCGGCGCATAGGCGGCCTTCAGCTGCTGGATCGTGGCCGCATCGCGCACCGCGTAGCGCTTGCCGTCCCTGCGGATCCACCACAGCGTCTCCTCGCCGTGGCGCGCACGCCGCGCCTCGCGCAGGTCGTCGCTGCTGCCGTACATGTTGGTGCTGGATTGTTCGAACAGCACCGATGCGTTGCGGCGATCATCGGACAGGGTAATGGTGGAACTGCTCGTCACCCGATGCGCGCCGGCCACGGCCACGGGCGCGGGCGGCACCGGTGGCACCGGTGGCACGGGCGGAACAGGCGGAACAGGCGGCGCTGCGGGCGACGCCGGTTCGGCCGGTTCGGCGATGTCGGTGGTTGCATCCTGGGCGCTCGCCGGCACGGACGCGATCGCGCCGGCCGTGGCGCCGGCCAGGACCAGCAATGCGGCGCCGCGGCGCCAGAGCGGGATGTTCGAGTGCAGCATGGCGGATCTCCTTGTGGGCATGGCGGATGGACGAAGCGATGGCCTGGGCCGTGGCGACCAGCGGCCCGAGCGGCGACGCGAACCGCGCGTTGCCGACCTCCGCAGATGCACCTCTGCCGTGACTGCGAATCCGCTGCTCGCGCAGCGGGCAACGGCATCAGGGCTGGATAGCTACAGCTGTAGTCAAACTAGCCATGCCTACAAATGTAGTCAAGCCTGCCGAAGGTCATGCCTAGCCACCCCGCTTACAATGGCGGCCACTCCGCGAGCGAGACGAACGTGTCCAAGCAATCCAAAGCCAAGCGCGACAAGCGCAAGAAGCAGCAACCCAAGCGGGCCTTTGCCCGACTGGGCCGCGACCAGCCCATCGCCAACCACGCCGTGCTGCAGGACGAGAGCGGCCGCGTGCTGGCCGCGATCGGCCTGCAGGGCACCGAATGGCTGCTGTCGGTCGGCGGCCAGACCATGGGCAACGCCGACAACCCGGTGCCGATGCTGGCGATGCTCAAGCACCTGGCCAACGTGCAGGAGCAGGAAGGCAACACCATCACCCTGGACTATTCGACCCAGTTGCAGCAGATGATCGACGACCTTGCCGCCGATGAGGGCAAGACCGCGGCCGAGTATCTGGACGCGCTGGTCGCCGAGTTCGCCGAGAGCGATGGCGACGCGGCCGAAGAAGAAGATGGCGTTGCCGAGGCGGGCGACGATGCTGCCGATGACGCAGATGCCGAGGCATCGGCGGGCAAGGCAGAAAGCGACGCGGTGGCGACCCCGGACGCCGACGCGGACGGCAAGCACAAGCCAGCCTGATCGGCGCGATGGCGGTCTACATCGACGATGCGGTGCATCCCTGGCGCGGCCAGCGCTGGGGACACCTGCTTGCCGATACGCTGGACGAACTGCATGCGATGGCGGCGCGACTGGGCATTCCCCGCCGCGCCTTCCAGAACAAGCTCAGCGGCGCGCACTACGACGTACCCGCCGCCTTGCGCGACGAAGCGATCCGGCTCGGCGCGGTGCCGGTGTCCCGACACACCGATCGCGCACTGATGAAGGCGCTGATCCGCCAGGCCCGCGCGCAGGCGCGCGGCGAGGCCGATTGAACATTTTTGGCGGCATCGGAGTACGGCGCATTGCTGTGGCGCGGGCTTGCGGATGCATTGGGCCATCGCGGCCGGCAGCGGCCGGCGCGGTTGCGGCTCGCGACTCCGTTCGTCGCGACTGAAGTCGCTCCCACAGGGAGCTGCGGATGCTTGCTGTTGCACTGAAGTAGGGCTTCAGCCCCGACACCTACCGACGCTGGTGCAATTCCGGGCTGCGTTCGTCGCGGCTGAAGCCCCTACTACGGGGAGCTTCGGATGCTTGGCTGGTGCGCTGCAGGAGGGGCTTCAGCCTCGACATTCGCCGAAAAAGCAGTGCAGTTCCGGGCTCCATTGTCGCGGCTGAAGCCGCTCCTACAGGGAGCTTGCGGCAAGCTGGCTGGGTGCACTGTGGGAGGGACTTCAGTCCCGACTGCATCAAAGTCGGAAAATCCACCGCTTCGCTCGTCGCGACTGAAGTCGCTCCCACAGGGAGTGCGAATGCTCGCTGGTGCGCCGCTTCGGATGCTTGGCTGCTGCACTGTAGGAGGGCTTCAGCCCGGACACCCGCCGAAGCCGGTGCTGTTCCGGACTCCGTTTGTCGCAGCTGAAGCCGCTCCTACAGGGAGCTTGCGGCAAGCCGCTAGGTGCACTGCGGGAGGGACTTCAATCCCTACTCGCCCGACGGAGCATTCCTAGAACGGATCGCTGCCCGGGCGCAGGTCGATGCCCAGGATCGCGGCCAGGCGCTGCATGTCCTCGTCGTCGCGGCTGAGCGCCATCCAGCCGGCGCGGTCGTCGTTGCCGGTGTCCCAACACCAGATGCTGTAGCCGTATTCGCGCAGGCGGTCGTAGGCCACCGCCAGCAGCGAGGCGGTGTCGTGGGCGCCGAGGAAGTCCTCGTCGTCGACGTCGCCGCCCCAGTCCAGGCGCAGGTTCCAGCGCGCGGCCAGTTCGTTGATCGCGCCGATCAGCGCTTCGGTATCGCCTCCGTCCACGTAGAAGCCGGAAGTCCAGTCGATGGCGTCCTTCAGCGTCCACAGCCAGCCGTCGCCGTCGCTCTCCACTTCGCCCGCCGCCTCGCGGTAGGCATTGAACTGGCGCAGCGCGGTCTCATCGTCGCCGGGATTGATCAGCAGCAGCAGGTTCCATATCAGCCCCTGCTGGGTATCCGGATCGTCGTCGTCCGCGTCGCCGCTGAGGTCGTCGGGGTCTTCGTAGTCGGCGCTGTTGTCGGGCATGGCGGCGGGTCGGGCAGTGCGGGACGCGCAGTGTGACGCGCCGGGCGCGGCGACGGAAGCGCGGCGAAACTCGGCAGCGGCGCCGCAGGCGTTTATCCTTCGCCCCCGGAAGACGGCGCCACCCGCCGCCAAGCGAACCCACGACGATGAGCGATACCCCTCCCGATCACCTTGCGATCAGCCCGCAGAGCCCGTTCCACGACGCCGAGGCGCTGGCGCGCGGCGTCGGCATCCGCTTCAACGGCGTGGAGCGCGACAACGTGGAGGAGTATTCGGTCAGCGAGGGCTGGATCCGCGTACAGGTCGGCAAGGCGCGCGACCGCCGCGGCAATCCGATGACGATGAAGATCAAGGGCGCCGTCGAGGCGTACTACCTCGAGACCAACTGACCGTACAGGCGCGGCGCGCGCGGCATCGTGCGATGGCAGCTGCCCGCGTTGGTGATCGATGCGCTCAGGGTGGTCATGGTCTGCCCCCCCTGTCGTGTGCCGCGGCTCGTCTGGATGCGGTCGGGCGTGGGCATCGCGTCCGCCTGCGCAGCAGGCTGGGGACGTCGTCACCGACCTGTTCTGTCGCGGCTGAAGCCGCTCCTACACGGGGCGCCACGTGGGGCTTTGGCCCCGGCAGTGACCAGATCCGTCCTCGCGTTGCCTCTCCACCGCACCGGATCGCGGCGGCGGCTGCCCGCGCACAAGCGTCGTCGCAGCGGCACCGCGCGATCGGCGCCGGCTCAGGACTTGAGCCGGTAACCGCTGCGGAAGATCGCCCAGACCACGAGCAGGCACAGCGCCAGGAACACCCCGGTCATGCTCGCACTGACCGCGATGTGCACGTCGGCCTTGCCGAAGAACGCCCAGCGGAAGCCGCTGACCAGGTACACCACCGGGTTGAACCAGCTGATCTTCTGCCACAGCGGCGGCAGCATGCTGATCGAGTAGAAGCTGCCGCCGAGGAAGGTCAGCGGGGTCACCACCATCAGCGGGATCACCTGCAGCTTCTCGAAGCCGTCGGCCCAGATGCCGATGATGAAACCGAACAGGCTGAAGGTCAGCGCGGTCAGCACCAGGAAGCCGAACATCCACAGCGGATGGGCGATCTCATAGGGCACGAACGCGCGCGCGGTGAGCAGGATCAGCAGGCCCAACAGCACCGACTTGCTCGCCGCCGCACCGACGTAGCCGATCACCACCTCCCACCACGCCACCGGCGCCGACAGCACCTCGTAGATGGTGCCCGCCCAGCGCGGCATGTAGATGCCGAACGAGGCGTTGGACACGCTCTCGTTGAGCAGCGACAGCATCACCAACCCGGGAATGATGTAGGCGCCATAGCTGATGCCGTCGATGGCGCCCATGCGCGAGCCGATCGCCGCACCGAACACCACGAAGTACAGCGAGGTCGACAGCACCGGCGAGGCGATCGACTGGGTCAGCGTGCGGAAGGTGCGCGCCATCTCGAAACGGTAGATCGCGCCGATCGCATGCAGGTTCATGCGCGCGCCTCCGTGCGGCCGGCGGCCGGGCGCACCAGGTTGACGAAGATCTCCTCCAGCGAGCTTTCGCTGGAATGCAGGTCCTTGATCTCTACGCCCTGCTCCTCCAGCTGCCGCAGCAGGCTGCCGATGCCGGTCTGTTCGGCCTGCACGTCGTAGGTGTAGGTCAGCACGGCGCCGTCGGCGGACAGTTCCAGCGGCTGCGCCGCCAGCGCCGCGGGCAATGCCGGCAGCGGCGCCTGCAGGGTCAGCGCCAGCTGCTTCTTGCCGAGCTTGCGCATCAGCGTGCGCTTGTCCTCCACCAGCACCAGCTCGCCGCGGTTGATCACGCCGACCCGGTCGGCCATGTCCTCGGCTTCCTCGATGTAGTGCGTGGTCAGGATGATGGTGGTGCCCTGCTCGCGCAGGCGCCGCACCATCTGCCACATGTCGTGGCGCAGCTCCACGTCCACGCCGGCAGTGGGTTCGTCCAGGAACAGGATGCTCGGTTCGTGCGCCAGCGCCTTGGCGATCAGCACGCGCCGCTTCATGCCGCCGGACAGGGTGGAGATCTTGCTGTCGCGCTTGTCCCACAGCGACAGCTCGCGCAGCACCTGCTCCAGGTAGGCGGGATTTTTCGGCTTGCCGAACAGGCCGCGGCTGAAGCGCACCGTCGCCCACACCGTCTCGAATGCATCGGTGGCCAGCTCCTGCGGCACCAGGCCGATTTTGGCGCGCGCGGCGCGGTAGTCGCGCACGATGTCGTGGCCATCGGCCAGCACGGTGCCGGAACTGGGATTGACCAGGCCGCAGACCACGCTGATCAGCGTGGTCTTGCCGGCGCCGTTGGGCCCGAGCAGGGCGAAGATCTCGCCGCGCTGGATGTCCAGGTCGATGCCTTTCAACGCCTGGAAGCCGCCGGCGTAGGTCTTGGTGAGCTGCTGGATGGAAATGATCGGCGACACGGGAACTCCTTGCGCGGCGGACCGGATCGGCCCCGCGACAAACGTCCGACAGGGTAGAGGTCAGCGACGCTGCGATAAACCGCCATGAGCGGAAGCAGTCTCCCGCATGCGGGATAGTGGAGGTGGGGCGGGGATTGGAGATTGGGGATTCGAGCCTAGCAGCCACGCTGTCGCGAGCATGGCAAGCTCCAGCGTCCGCCGTCCGGGCCGGCATCCAGCGCAGCGCCCCTCAAATCCCCAATCCCCCAATCCCCAATCCCGGCTCTCAATTCTTGCGCCGCGCCTCCAGCAGATCCAGATTGCGGATCAGCCGGCGTGCGATCTCGTCGGAGATCTTGCGCTGGCGGGTCAGCTTGAACAGCTCCTGGCGTTCGGCCTGCAGGCCGGCGTGACGCAGTTGGCGCAGTACGTCGTCCAGCCGCCGCGCCTCTTCCGGGTCGCTCTCCATCGCCTCGCCGTGGTCGAGGTGGCGCTGGTACAGGGCGCTGACCCGGATCGCTGCCTCGTTGTAGAGATCGGCATGTTCGCTGTCGTGGACCAGCCGCTGGCGCAGTTTCTCCACCGCCACCAGCGCCGCGCGCGAGGATTCGCGCCGCGCCAGGTCCTCCTCCAGGCGGTCGCTGGGCTCCTCCGGCAGTTCCAGGCCGCGCAGCAGCCGCGGCAGGGCCACGCTGGCGACCAGCAGCGAGGTGACGATCACCGCGCTGGCCAGGAAGATCACCAGGTCGCGCGCCGGGAACGCGGCGCCGGTGGGCAGCAGCAGCGGCAGGGTTAGTACGCCGGCCAGGGTGATCGCGCCGCGCACGCCGGCCAGCGAGGCCGCCACCACGATCCGCCACGGCGGACTGAGATGCGCCTCGCCACGACGCCGCGCCTTGAGCAGGTTCCAGCGCAACGACAGCCACACCCACACGAAGCGCAGCAACAGCAGGCCGACATAGATCGCCAGCGCATAGCCCAGCAACCACCATGGATTGAGGTGCCCGGCCTCGTCGATGTTGTGCACCGCGCCCTGCACGATCCCCGGCAACTGCTCGCCGAGCAGCACGAACATGATGCCGTTGAGGGTGAACTGGACCATGTCCCACACCGCCGAGCGCTGCACGCGCATGCTGCCCGGGGCGCGGCCGCTCAGTTCCACGTAGCTCATGCTGATGCCGGCGGCGACCGCGGCGAGGATGCCGGAGGCGTTGATCGCCTCGGCCAGCAGGTAGGCGGCGAACGGCAGCAGCAGGTTGACCAGGATCGCCGCGCCGGGTTCCTCGCCGACCTGGCGCCAGATCCAGCGCTGCGCCAGGCTCGCTCCCAGGGTCACGCCGACACCGGCGGCGACGCCGACCAGGGACACCCACAGGAAGGTCAGCGACGCGTCGGCCAGCGAGAACGTGCCGGTCATCGCCGCGGCCACCGCGAACTGGAAGCAGACCAGGCCCGACGCATCGTTGAGCAGCGATTCGCCCTCCAGGATGTGCATCAGCCGCTTCGGGATCGGCGCCCGCGCCGCGATCGAGGAAACCGCGATCGGATCAGTCGGCGACACCACCGCGGCCAGCGCGAACGCCACCGCCAGCGGCATCGCCGGGATCATCCAGTGGATCAGGAAGCCGGCGCCGACCACGGTGAACACCACCAGCCCCAGCGCCAACTCCAGGATCGCGCCCTTGTCGCGGAACAGGCCCTGCTTGGGGATGCGCCAACCGTCCAGGAACAGCAGCGGAGGCAGGAACAGCAGGAAGAACAGCTCCGGCTCCAGCGCGTAGCCCTTCTTGAACACCCCGGCGATGACCGCGCCCAGACCGATCTGCACCAGCGGCAACGGCAGCGAGAACGGCAACACGCGCACCAGATAGCCGCTGGCCACCACCGCCAGCAACATCGCCAACACCACTTCGATCGAATGCATGCTCGTCCGGACGGCGGCGCCGCGCCAGGCGCGCACCATGAATGGGGGAAGCGGCAAGCAAAGCGCACCGCAGGCGCGATGTCCAGTGGCAGGCACACGCGGCATTTAGGCGGCGGCCCGGAACAACGCGAGCGCTACGCCCGGGTGGCGGGCAAACCTGCGCGATCCGGCGCCGCAGCGCGGCACGCGCTACCATCGAAGCGATCCGCACGCAGACCCGAACCCAGCGTGCCGCCGCCGTCGGAGACTCCATGCTCAGCATCCAAGAACTCAACCGTTTCATCGACGACCAGGCGGTGAGCGACAACGTCACCCAGGTCTGGAACCTGATCGGCGCGCATTTCGAACAGGCCCAGGCCAACCTGCCGGCCGAACACGCGATGCCGCGCCGCGAACTGTCGTTCCACGACCACGTGCGGCTGTTGGGGTATCTGTGCCTGCTGCTGGAGGGCATCCCCGGCGACCTGGTGGAGATCGGCGTATGGAAGGGCAAGTCGCTGGTGCTGATGAACGAGATCAGCAATCGCCAGCGCCGGGTGATCGGCATGGATCCGTTCGCCCTGCCGAACCAGTTCGAGGAATTCAACCACTACCGCCAGCTGCTGCTGCCCAATGCGCAGTTCATCCGCGGCTACTCGGAGTTCTGCGCCCAGCACTTCTACAACATGAAACCCGAAGTGGCATTGCTGCATATCGACGGCGGCCACACCGGGCGCAACGTGCTGCTGGATTTCCTGCTGTATGCGCCCAGCGTAGTGACCGGCGGGTTCGTGGTGTTCGACGACTACGGCGACCATCAGCACTCGCCGGAAGTCGGCCCCACGGTCGACCTGCTCAGGGCCACCGGCTATTTCAACGACTTCCATATGCTGGGCTGCGCGCATGGCTTCGAGAACAGCTACGTGCTGCAGCGCCGCTGAGCCAACGGCGCTGTGTCCATCCGGCGCCTGCCAACGCTGGCAGGCGGCACTGCCTGCGTGAGTACCCAACGCAACACCTGCGTTGCGGCATGACGCACGAGTCCGTCGCCGCGCGCGGTCCCACTGGCTGCGGCGTTGCGCTGCTTTTTCGCAGGCGCGCTTGACGGAAGTGCCCTTGGCGCGCGCGGCAATGCCCGCCCGCGACGCCCATTCATCATTATCTGGTTCGCGTGATGCAACCGCGCCAGCGCAATCGCCGTAAAGCCTGTGCTCGGTCGACTGGCCGGGCATTCCCTCAAGGAGTAATCCCATGAAGATCCACTTGCTGGCCCTCGCCCTCGCTGGCCTCGTCGCGATGCCCGCCATGGCCGCAACTGGCCAGGCCGCGATGCCCGACCACGCCGCGATGACCGAGGCCAAGCCGAACCCGATGGTCGGCGGCGCCCCGATGTACGCGACCAAGGACATCATCGACAACGCAGTCAACTCCAAGGATCACACGACCCTGGTCGCCGCGGTCAAGGCCGCCGGCCTGGTGGACACGCTGAAGGGCGCAGGCCCGTTCACCGTGTTCGCACCGACCAACGCCGCCTTCGCCGCACTGCCCGCGGGCACCGTGGACACGCTGCTCAAACCCGAAAACAAGGACAAGCTGACCCAGGTCCTGACCTATCACGTGGTCGCCGGCAAGCTCGATGCGACGGCGCTGCTGGCGCAGATCAAGGCCGGCGGCGGCAGCGCCAAGCTGACCACGGTGCAGGGCGAAACGCTGGTCGCCAAGACCCGCGGCGGCAAGGTCACCCTCACCGACAGCAAGGGCAATACCGCCCACGTCACCACCGCCGACGTGATGCAGAGCAATGGCGTGATCCATGTCGTGGACAAGGTTTTGATGCCGTAAGCACCCCTCGGGGAGTGCATTGGCATCGCGGGGACGGCTACGGCCGTCCTCGTTTTTGTGCCGTACGTTCGGCCGGCAGCGGACGGCGCGGCCTGCCCACTCCAATGGCGGGCGAACTCGCACAGGCAATCAGTCGCCGGCACTGGCTCCGCGCGACGCCTGCAGTTGCTCTGCAAGAACGCGCAAGTCGTGCACGAAGCCTCGATAGGCGGCATCGGCCGCATCGCCGCCGTGCTGGCGCAACACCCATGACGGATGCACGGTGGCCAACGCGCGAGTGCCATCGGCCAGCGCCTGCCATTGCCCGCGCTGCGCCATCAGCGCAAAACCGTTGCCGAGTACCGCGCGCGCCGCGGTCGCGCCCAGGCACAGCACCACGCGCGGCCGCACCCGCGCCAACTCGCCGGCCAGCCAGAAGCGGCAGGCCTCCACCTGCGCACGTTCGGGATTGCGATGCAGCCGCACCTTGCCGCGTTGCTCGAAGCGGAAGTGCTTGACCGCATTGGTCACGTACAGCCCGGCGCGGGCGATGCCGAGTTCGTGCAGCGCGCGATCGAACAGGCGCCCGGCCGGACCGACGAACGGCCGCCCGCTCAGATCCTCCTCGTCGCCGGGCTGCTCGCCCACCACCATCACCGCCGCATCGTGCGGTCCCTCGCCGAACACGGTCTGCGTGGCCGGCTGCCAGAGCGGGCAACGGCGGCACTCGCGCGCCGCGGCACGCAGCGCATCGAGACTGCCATCGGCATCGACCGCGGCCGGCGGCGGCGGCTCGGGAATACGCCGCCGCACCGGCTCCGGCGCGCGCTCGGCCATCTCGCGCACGCGCTGCCCGGCATCGCGGATCAGGCCCGGCAGCAACTGCGTCTCCGGCAGGTTCTTCCAATACTTCTGCGGCATCTCCTGGCGCATCATGTCCGGATTGAGCCGCGCCGGATTGAAGATGTTGGCGTAGTAGGTGCGCCACAACGCATCCTGCGCATCATCGGCCGGCGCATCGGCGCGTTGCGCGCCGGCGCCGAACTGCAGCGCCGCACCATCCCAGCGCACGCTGCGATACGGGGTCAGGATCGCCCAGCGCATGCCGGCGAAACGGCGCATGAAGAACGGCGCGATGCGATCGACGATGTGATGTTCCGGCTCGAACCAGGCGACGAACGCCTCCTCCTCGCCGGGCACCTCGCGAAAGCGCACGAACGCCTTCATCTTGTGGCTATCGCGGCGCACCGCCTGCGCCCACTGCTGCGCCCGATGCACATCGGCATCGGTGACCCGCTGCAACAGCGCCCGCTCGCCCGACGCGATCCGCCACAACAACCGATACAGCAACGCATGCCGCTGCGCATCGCGATGGCACAGCACCGCCCCCGCCAACGCCAGGAACTCCGCGGACACCCGCGGCGGCACCACCGTCGCCGGCAACATGGCCACATCGGTCCCGGCCAGCAACCCACCCTGCGCATCCCCCTCCCAGACCAGCGACTCCGGCGCCACCTGCGCACACCACGCCGCCCGCGCCGCCCCCCGCCACGCCTCCAGACTCCACGCCGGCACCACCTCAGCCCGAAACACAGTTCAACCCTCGCATCACCGCACCAATACCAACGCAACAGCCACCAGCGCCACCATCACCAAAGCAACGACCGTTGCTGTTGCTGTTGCTGTTGCTGTTGCCGGTGATTTTGCTGTTAAACCTTCCCGCCTTAAAGCGAGCCGAGCACCGCAGTGGCGAGCGGCCGAAGAGGCGCCCCTGTTTGAGCGAAGCGAGTTTGGGCGCCGTGCCGCTCGCCGCGAGGAGCGCAGGGGACCGGTGCGGCTGTATCGCACCGGCTCGTGTCGGGCGGGAGCGGTTTTGGTTACTTTTGCCAAGACAAAAGTGACTCGCGCCGACCGGCGCGAAAGCTCTTGCTCTTGATCTTGCTTCTGCAACTGCCGTTGCCTCTGCAGTTGCAGTTGCAGTTGCAGTTGCCGAAGCAGCAATCATCGCAACAACCCAGCCCCCACAGCGCCACAGCACACAGTCAATCAAACAACCCACCCTGCCGCGGCGCCGGCGCCAACTGCGCCCGCAACCGCTGCGGATCGTCCAACCGTTGGCGCGGATGATGATCCACCACACTGACGAACGGCAGCACCTTCTTCATCGGCATCCGCAACCGCGCCAAATCCCCGATCCGCAACCGCGCATGCCGCCGCGACAACAACAGCCGCTCCACATTGCGCGTGCCAAGACCCGGCACCCGCAACAACATCTCCCGCGCCGCGGTATTCAGATCCACCGGAAACCGCTCAGGATGCCGCAGCGCCCAGGCCAACTTCGGATCCACGTCCAGATCGAGCATGCCGCTGGCCGCCTCCGGCGCGATCTCCTCCACCGAGAAATCGTAGAACCGCAGCAGCCAATCGGCCTGGTAGAGACGATGCTCGCGCTGCAACGGCGGCGCCTGCAGCGGCAGCTTCGACGATGCATCCGGAATCGGACTGAACGCGGAGTAGTAGACCCGCCGCAGCCGGTAATTGCCGTAGAGATTGTGGCTGGTGCGAAGGATCGCGCGATCGTCGGCAGCGTCGGCGCCGACGATCATCTGCGTGCTCTGCCCGGCCGGTGCGAAACGCGGCGGCTTGGCGCTGAGCTTGCGCTCGGCCTTGCGCGCCTCCTTGCTTTCCTCGATACGCCAGCGCAACTCGCCCATCGCCGCGCGGATGCCGCCGACGCTCTTTTCCGGCGCCAGCTGGGTCAGGCCCTGCTCGGTCGGCAGTTCGACATTGATGCTCAGCCGGTCGGCGTAGCGGCCGGCCGCGGCCAGCAGTTCCGGCGCCGCATCGGGAATGGTCTTGAGGTGGATGTAGCCGGCGAAGCGGTGCTCCTCGCGCAGCTGCCGCGCCACTTCCACCAGCTGTTCCATCGTGTAGTCGCTGTTGCGGATGATGCCGCTGGACAGGAACAGGCCCTCGATGTAATTGCGCTTGTAGAAGTCGAGGGTCAGCTTGACCACTTCGGCCGGCGTGAAGCGCGCGCGGCGCACGTTGCTGGACACGCGGTTGACGCAGTACGCGCAATCGAACACGCAGAAGTTGGTCAGCAGGATCTTCAGCAGCGACACGCAGCGGCCGTCGGGTGTGTACGAATGGCAGATACCCATGCCCTCGGTGCTGCCGATGCCGCCGCTGCGCAGCGAATGGCGCTTGTCCGCACCGCTGGAGGCGCAGGAGGCGTCGTATTTGGCCGCATCGGCGAGCACGGCGAGCTTTTCGAGGGTATTCACCCGCGGACGATGCCCGCTTGCCGTCTCAGCCTGTGAGACGGCGATGCGTTTTCGCCTTCACCGCGATGAATCGCTCAGGCGAGCATCAACGCGACGTTGCCGCCGGACTCAGGCCGCGGCGCGCGGCGCCCCGCCGTCGAACCGGTACAGGTCCATCGCGATCATCCCGGCATCGATCCCGGCATCGATGCGCTGCGCGCCCAGGCCCTGCTCGCCAGCCGCGCCCATCGCGAAATAGATCGGCAGCCAGTGCTCGTCGGTCGGATGCGCGCGCTCGGCGAACGGCGCCTGGCGCCGGTAGTCGAGCAAGGCCGGCAGATCCTCGCGCAGCAGGGCCTGTTCCACCCACTCGATGAACGGACGCACGTACGGCGCATCCTTGCCTTCGGCGTAGCGGCCGAAGTCGTGCAGATTGTGGGTGATGCTGCCCGAGCCGACCAGCAGCACGCCGTCGTCGCGCAGCGGCGCCAGCGCGCGGCCCATCGCCAACTGGTGGGCGGGGCCCAGTTCCGGCTGGATCGACAGCGGCAGCACCGGGATGTCGGCCTGCGGATACAGCAGCGACAGCGGCACCCACACGCCATGGTCCAGGCCGCGGCGCTCGTCCACGTAGGGCTGCAGGCCGGCGCGCTCGAGCCGTTCGGCGACCTCACGCGCCAGCGCCGGCGCGCCCGCCGCCGGGTACTGCATCTCGTGCAATTCGCGCGGGAAACCGCCGAAGTCGTGGATGGTCTGCGGCTGCACCGCCGCGCCGACCAGCGGCCGCCGCGCCAGCCAGTGCGCCGACGCCACCACGATCGCGCGCGGACGCGGCAGCGTGGCGGCCAGTTCGGCCAGGCGCACGCCCACCAGACCCGGATCCAGCGCGGTCATCGGCGAACCATGCGAGATGTACAGCGAGGGCAGACGGGACATGGCGGATTCTCCAGGAGGATGCGGCGCTGCGTGCGCCGGCCGGGACCTTGCCGGGAGCGGCGGTGACGGCCTGCATGGCCGCGTTCGGCGCGGCCATCGCGACAGATCGACAGGGTATTCCCGACGCCAGGGGAGATAAATTACCCTGCAATCGGATATCTATTTCGGGAACGGCAACAATGGATACGCTGGAAGCGATGCGCGTGTTCGTCACCGTGGTCGACCGCAACGGCTTCAACGCCGCCGCCGACGCACTGGGCATGTCCACCGCCAGCGTCACCCGGCAGGTGGCCTGGCTGGAGAAGCGGCTGGGCCTGCGCCTGCTCAACCGCACCACGCGCCGGGTCAGCCCGAGCAGCGTCGGCACCGCCTACTACCAGCGCTGCCAAGTACTGCTGGCCGAGTTCGACGACATGGAGGCGGCGGTCGGCGAGCAGGCGCTGACCCCGTCCGGCACGCTGCGCATCAACGCGCCCTTCAGCTTCAGCATCGCCCGGCTGGGGCCGCGACTGGCCGGCTACCGGGCGCGCTATCCGCAGGTCGCGCTGGACCTGTCGCTGTCCGACCGCATGGTGGACATCGTCGAGGAAGGCTACGACATGGCGATCCGCATCACCCGCCAGGTCACCCCGACCCTGATCGCACGCAAGCTCGGCGAGGTGCAGGCGTATCTGTGCGCTTCGCCGGCCTACCTGGAACGCGCCGGCACGCCGCGCCTGGCCGCCGACATCGCCGGCCACGAATTCCTGACCTACAGCTATTCGCCGATCGGCGACGAACTCGCTCTGCAGGGCCCCGACGGCGAGACCCGGGTGCGGGTGAGCGGCGGGCTGCGCGCCAACAGCGGCGACGTGTTGCGCGAGGCCGCCATCGCCGGCATGGGCATCGTCCTGCAGCCGGATTTCATCGCGCAGAAGGAACTGGAGGACGGGCGCCTGTTGCGGGTGCTGCCCGACCACCAGCTCGCCCCGATCGGCGTCTACGCGGTCTATGCCAGCCGCAGCCACCTGGCGCCGAAGGTGCGCAGCTTCATCGACTATCTGGTCGAGGTCGGCATCGAACGCGAGATGCAAGGCGCCGCGGCACCCTGATCCGCGGCCGGCGCAGCGCGCCGCGGCCACCGCTCGGACACAACATCCTGCACGTGGCGCTGATCGAAGCGGCGGCGCATGCGCACAATGCCTGCGCTTCATCCCCCCACCTTCAGGAGTTCGCCCATGAGCAAGATCGCGATCGTCTATTTCAGCGGCTACGGCCATACCGCCAAGCAGGCCGAAGCGGTGCACGCCGGCGCCGCCAGCGTCGGCGAGGCCACGCTGTACCGCATCGACCAGGACGGCAACCTGCCGGAGAGCGCCTGGGACGCCATCGGTCAGGCCGATGCCATCGTCTACGGCAGCCCGACCTACATGGGCGGCCCGGCCTGGCAGTTCAAGAAGTTCGCCGACGCCAGTTCCAAGCCATGGTTCTCGCAGGCGTGGAAAGACAAGATCGCCGCCGGCTTCACCAACTCGGCCTCGGTCAACGGCGACAAGTTCTCCACCATCGAATACTTCTGGACACTGTCGCAGCAGCACGGGCAGATCTGGATCGGCACCGGCCTGCCGCCGGCCAACACCAAGGCACATGGCCCGGCCGACGTGAACTGGACCGCGGGCTTCGCCGGCGCGCTGGCGATCTCGCCGTCGGACGCCTCGCCGGAGGAAGCGCCGCGCGCCGGCGACCTGGAGACCGCCAGGCTGCTCGGCAAGCGCGTGGCCGAGTACGCGGCCAAGCTGAAGGGCTGAGCCGCGCACGGCGTCGCCACCGCCATGCGGGCGACACCGGTGGTTGCGTGTTTGCGCGACCGCCGGCGGCGCCGAACACGAACGGACGCGGCGGCTACCCTGCCGCCGCGTTCGCCGCGCGCAGATGGTCGATGAACACGCGCAGCTTCGGCGCCAGGTGTTCGCGCGCCGGGTAGTACAGATAGAAGCCGGCGAAGGGCTGTTGCCAGTCGTCGAGCACGCGCAGCAGGCGGCCGGCGGCGACATCGGCGGCGACCACCGATTCGAAGCCCTGCGCCAGGCCCAGCCCCGCCAGCGCCGCGGCATGGGTCAGGCCGCTGTCGTTGAACACCAGGGTGCCGGTCACCTCCACTTCGAAATCGCGGCCATCGCGGGTGAACTCCCAGGCCATGCGCCGGCCATTGCTCATGCGATGCACGATGCAGTCGTGTTCGACCAGGTCGGCCGGCGTCTGCGGCGGCGGATGGCGCCGGAAATAGCCCGGTGCCGCGCAGATCACCTGGCGCTGCATCGGCCCCAACGGCACCGCGATCATGTCGCGCGCCAGGCATTCGCCCAGGCGGATGCCGGCATCGAAACCCTCGGCCACCACGTCCACCAGCGCCGGGTCCACGCACAACTCCACTTCGATCTGCGGATAGCGCGCCAGGAACGACGGCAGCCACGGCATCACCAGTTGGTCGGCGACCACCCGCGGCAAGGTGATGCGCAGGCGCCCGGCCGGGCGTTCGCGCACCGTGTCCAGGTCCAGGAACGCCGCCTCGATCTGCGCCAGGCCCGGCTTCACCCGCTCCAGGAAGCGCGCGCCGTGTTCGCTCAGCGCCACCCGGCGCGTGGTCCGATGCAGCAGACGCACGCCCAGTTGCGCTTCCAGCGCGCGCACCGTCTGCGACAGGGCCGAGGCCGAGACGCCGAGTTCGTCGGCGGCGCGGGTGAAGCTGGCGTGGTGGGCGACGCGGGCGAAAGCGACCACGGCGGGCAGGGGGCTGGCAGCCATTGTGAAGCTCAACTTCAAGGAAGATGCAGACTATGCCAGTTTATCCACCTGGTCGAGCGGCGCATCCTGCCGTTCCCGCGGTCCGATCCGCTTGCCAGGAAGCTCCCCATGTCGCTCGACCACTACCGCCTGCTCGGCCGCTCCGGCCTGCGCGTCAGCCCCATCTCGCTGGGCACCATGACCTTCGGCAACGACTGGGGCTGGGGCGCCGACGAAGCCGAAGCCGGGCGCCTGTTCGCGCGCTACGTCGACCATGGCGGCAATTTCATCGACACCGCCAACACCTACACCAACGGCAGTTCCGAGACCCTGCTCGGCAAGTTCACCGAAGGCCGCCGCGACCGCCTGGTGATCGCCAGCAAGTACACCCTCAACCCCTTCCCCGGCGATCCCAACGGCGGCGGCAACCACCGCAAGAACCTGCTGCAGTCGGTGGAGGCCAGCCTGAAGCGGCTGCGCACCGACTACCTGGACCTGCTGTACCTGCACATCTGGGACGACACCACGCCGGTGGAGGAAGTGATGCGCGGCTTCGACGACCTGGTCCGCGCCGGCAAGATCGTCTACGCCGGCATCTCCGACACGCCGGCCTGGCAGGTGGCGCGGATGCAGACCCTGGCCGACCTGCGCGGCTGGTCGCCGCTGGTGGCGCTGCAGATCGAATACAGCCTGGCGCAGCGCACGGTCGAGGCCGAACTGGTGCCGATGGCCGAGGCGCTCGGGCTCGCGGTGCTGGCCTGGTCGCCGCTGACCATGGGCATCCTGACCGGCAAGTACAGCCGCCAGGACCTGGCCGCGGTGCAGCGCCGCGCCGCCGATGGCCAGGCCAGCGCCGAGCGCGGCGATGCCGCGCATGCGCACGAAATGCTGACCGAGCGCGCGCTGGACATCGCCGACGTGGTCAAGCAGGTCGCCGCGGAGATCGGCCGTTCGCCGGCGCAGGTGGCGCTGGCCTGGCTGCTGCAGCGGCCTGGCGGCGGCGCGATCCCGATCGTCGGCGCGCGCACCCTGGCGCAGCTGGACGACAACCTCGGCGCGCTGGAGCTGCAACTGGACGCGGCGCAGCTGCAGCGGCTGGATGCGGTCAGCGAAGTGGCGCATCCGTTCCCGCACGCGTTCGTGCGCCTGCCGATGCCGCGGCAACTGGTGTCCGGCGGCACCCGCCTGCGCCCGCGTACGCCGGCGATCTGAACCGCGCCGCCAATGCGTGCCCGAACCCGGCACTGACTTTGCGCAAACGTCGGCCATGGCATGGTCGGCGTCTGCGTGATTCACGGCACGGCACGGCGCGTTTGCAGGATCGGACAAGGATCCTGCGCGATCGCGATAACGCATCGCCGCGCCGCGCTCGCATCCTCCCTGCCCGCGACCACGGCGTCCGCGCCGCATCTTTTCTTCCACGTCTCTGTTCCCGCTTTCCAACAGGAGTTTCCCGATGCAAACCCGCACTCTCGGCCGCAACGGCCCCCGCGTGTCCGCCCTCGGCCTCGGCTGCATGGGCATGAGCGCGTTCTACGGCGGCCGCAGCGACGACGCGGCCTCGATCGCGGTGATTCATGCCGCGCTCGACCACGGCGTCACCCTGATCGATACCGCCGACATGTATGGCCCGCACACCAACGAAGTGCTGGTCGGCAAGGCGCTGGCCGGGCGCCGCGACCAGGCGTTCCTGGCCACCAAGTTCGGCATCAAGCTCGACCCCAACGATCCCAGCGTGCGCGGCGTCGATGGCCGCCCCGAGTACGTGCAGGCCGCCTGCGAGGGCAGCCTGCAGCGCCTGGGCGTGGACCACATCGACCTGTACTACCAGCACCGGGTTGACCCGAACGTGCCGATCGAGGACACCGTCGGCGCGATGGCGCGGCTGGTGGAACAGGGCAAAGTGCGCTTCCTGGGCCTGTCCGAGGCCGCCGCCGGCACCATCCGCCGCGCGCATGCGGTGCACCCGATCACCGCGCTGCAGAGCGAGTACTCGCTGTGGTCGCGCGATCCGGAGAGCGACCAGGTGCTGGATACGGTGCGCGAACTGGGCATCGGCTTCGTGCCCTACTCGCCGCTGGGCCGCGGCTTCCTGACCGGGGCGATCCGCTCGCCGGAGGACTTCGAGGCCGACGACTACCGCCGCCATTCGCCGCGCTTTCAGGGCGAGAACTTCGCGCGCAACCTGCAACTGGTGGAACAGGTGCGCACGCTGGCCCAGGCCAAGGGCGTGACGCCGGGCCAGTTGGCGCTGGCCTGGGTGCTGGCGCAGGGCGACGACCTGGTGCCGATCCCGGGCACCAAGCGCCTGGCCTACCTGGAGGAGAACCTGGGCGCGCTGCAGGTGACGCTGAGCGCCGAGGATCTCGCGCAGATCGAGGCGATCTTCCCGGTGGATGCCGCCGCCGGCACCCGCTATCCGCCGGCGATGATGGCGACGCTGCAGCGCTGACCCGCCGCTGCGATCCGGCCGCGCCGCGCCTGCGGCCGGCCGGCGTGCGGCGCGGGCCGATTTGCCCGCGCCGCGCCGGCATCGCATGATGCAGGACGTGATCTCGTTCATCGTTCCCGCCCACGACGAAGCCGCCCTGATCGGCGACACCCTGGCGTCGCTGCATATCGCCGCCGAAGCCTTGCGGCTGGATTACGAGACCCTGGTCGTCGCCGACGCCTGCAGCGACGACACCGCGCAGATCGCGCGCCGCCATGGCGCACAGGTGCTGGACGTGCACTTGCGGCACATCGCCGCCACGCGCAATGCCGGCGCCGCCGCCAGCCGCGGCCGCTACCTCCTGTTCGTCGATGCCGACACCCGCGTCAACACGCCATTGCTGGCAGCGGCACTGCGCGCGCTGCACACCGGTGCGGTCGGCGGCGGCGCGCAGGTGCAGCTGCTCGGCGCCGTCGCCTGGCACGAACGCGTGGCGCAAACCCTGTTCGGCTGGCTGTTCCGCCGCACCGGCATCGCCCCGGGCTGCTTCCTGTTCTGCACGCGCAGCGCGTTCGATGCCGCCGGCGGTTTCGACGAACGCTATTACGCCGGCGAGGACGTGGCGCTGAGCCGCGCGCTGGCCCGGCGCGGGCGCTTCGTGATCCTGCGCGAGCCGGTGCACACCTCCGACCGCAAGCTGCGCAGCTTCAGCAAGCGCGAGCACCTGGGCCTGCTGCTGCAGTTGTTGCGCCGCGGCCGCGGCATGCTGCGCTCGCGCGACGCGCTGGGGTTCTGGTACGGCCAGCGTCGCGGCCGCTAGGCGCGTCGTCCATTTCGCATAGATTACGTTGGGCCTGCAAAGCGGTTGCGCCCAGCTTGGGCAACTTTCTACCATCTGCACATGAACGAAAACAGCAATCTGGAAATCAGGAACGCCGTGATGGCGGACCGGCAAGCGATCGTGGCGTTGATGGCGGCGCTGGACTATGCCGGAACCGAGGACTTCATCGAGGCGCGCCTGGCGCAGCTGCTGGCGCATCCGGACGAGGCCTTGCTGGTGGCCGCCGCAGAGGGTGACGTAGTGGGCGTGTTGTCGCTGCATTTCCTGCCGCAGTTGGCATTGGCCGGGGACATCTGTCGCATCAGCTATTTCTGCGTGGACGATCGTGCGCGCGGCGCCGGCGTGGGGCAGCGTTTGCTGGCGCAGGGCGAGGCGTTGGCGCGGCAGCGCGGCTGCGATCGCCTGGAGGTGCACTGCCATAGCCGGCGCGAACGGGCGCACGCCTTCTATCGGCGGGAAGGCTTTGTCGAAGCGCCCAAATATTTCGCCAAGTCGCTGCGCGAGTAAGTCGGCTGCCTGAGATCGGCCCGGCAGACCGCGGCGCGATCTTCCCGGGAGCGGTTGCCGGCGCCGATCCGCTGGCAGTACGCTGCGCCTCCTTTGCCCGAGCTTTGGCATGACCGTCGAACCCAGCAGGCCCATCGCGGTGCGCATCCTCGGCACGGGCGACTATCTGCCGGCGCGGCAGGTGGCCTCGGACAGCTTCGACCAGCGCTGGGGCAAGCCCGCCGGCTGGACCCTGCGCCATGCCGGAGTCGGCGTGCGCCACTACGCCGGCACCGACGAACCGGCCTCGCTGATGGGCGAACGCGCCGCGCGCGCGGCGCTGGCGGCGGCGCAGCTCGAACCGGACCAGGTCGATTGCGTGATCTCCGCCTGCAGCCTGATGGAGCAGGCGATCCCCTGCAGCGCCGCGCTGCTGCACGCGCGCCTCGGCCTGCAGGGCAGCGGACTGGCCGCGTTCGACATCAACGCCACCTGCCTGAGCTTCGTCGCCGCACTGGACCTGGCCGCCTGCGCGATCGCCGCTGGCCGCTACCGGCGCGTGCTGATCGTGTCCAGCGAGATCGCCAGCGTCGGCCTCAATGGCGAGGACATGGATACCGCGGCGCTGTTCGGCGACGGCGCCGCGGCGGTGGTGCTGGGCGCGGACAGCGGCGACAGCGGCTCGCAGCTGCTGGCCGCGCACCTGGAAACCTATTCCGAAGGCATCGAGCATTGCCGGGTCCGCGCCGGCGGCACCCGCCTGCGCCTGGAGCACGGCATCGACGCGTTGCGCGCCGGCTCGCTGTTCGAAATGAACGGGCGCGCCACCTACCGGCTCGCCGCGGCGAAGTTGCCCGGGTTCTTGCAGCGGCTGCTGGACAAGGCCGGCGTCGACCTGGAGCAGTTGCAGCGGATCGTGCCGCACCAGGCCAGCGCCAAGGCACTGCGGCATCTGCAGGTCGCGCTGCGGCTGGCGCCGGACACGCTGGTCAACGTGATCGGCGAACGCGGCAACCAGATGGCCGCCTCGATCCCGAGCGCACTGCACCAGGCCATCGCCGACGGCCGCATCGTGCGCGGCGACCTGATCGGCCTGGTCGGTTCCGGCGCCGGGCTGGCGTTCGGCGGCGCGGTGCTGAGGTACTGACATGGCGCGCATCCTGGTCACCGGCGCCTCCGGCTTCATCGGCGCGCACATCGTCCGCGCCCTCGCCGCCGACGGCGCGCAGGTCCGCGCCAGCGGCCGCAATGCCGCCGCGCTGGCCGCCTTCGCCAGCGATCCGCGCATCGACGTGCTCCGCGCCGACCTGTGCCGCGACGATCTGGCCGCGTTGCTCGATGGCTGCGACGCGGTGATCCACTGCGCCGCGCTGTCCGCGCCGTGGGCCAGCGCCGAGCTGTTCCGCCAGGCCAACGTGGTCGCCACCGAACGCATGCTCGCCGCGGCGCAACGCGCGCAGGTGCGCCGCTTCGTGCACTTCAGTTCGCCGAGCATCTATTTCCGCTTCGCCGACCAGTACCGGGTCCGCGAAGAGTTCACCCCGCCGGCGCGCTGGATCGGCGGCTATCCGCAGACCAAGTGGGAAGCGGAGGAGAAGGTGCGTGCCGCTGCCGCGGCCGGGCTGCCGGCATTGGTGCTGCGCCCGCGCGCGGTGTTCGGCCACGGCGACAACGCGATCGTGCCGCGGCTGCTGGCGGTGGCGCAGCGCGGCTGGTTCCCGCTGGTGCACGGCGGACGCGCGATGATCGACGTGTGCTGCGTGGAGAACGCGGTGGCCGCGGCGCTGGCCGCGCTGCGCGCCGAACATCTCGGCGACGGCCGCGCCTACAACATCAGCAACGGCACGCCGATCGCGGTGCGCGACCTGCTCACCGAGTTGTTCGCGGTGCTGCAGCTGCGCGTGCGCCTGCTGCCGGTGCCACGCCGGGTGGCCCTGGCGCTGGCCACGGTCGGCGAACAGATCGCGCTGCGCCGGCGCGGACAACCGGAGCCGCGGCTGAGCCGCTACGGCATCGGCGTGCTCGGCTATTCGCAGACCCTGGACATCGGCCGCGCCCGCCGCGAACTCGGCTACGCGCCGGTATTGTCCACCGAGGCCGGGCTGGCGGCCCTGGCGCGCGCGTGAGGCAGCCTCGACAGGCGCCTGGCCAGCCCCCGGCCTACGCAGGCGCATGCGCCGTTGCACGTGTGGGAGGGAGTCCAGTCCCGACGCGACTCGCCCGCCAAAGCGCCGCGGCCGAAACATCGCCCACGCCCTGCGCGGCCGGGCAGGAACGCGCATGAGCGCACCGACGCTGCGCTGGCGGCTGTACGAAGCCGGACATTGCACCCATCCCGAGCGCGCCACGCGCCGCGGCGCGACGCTGACGCCGTGCCAGTTCCCGGCGCTGGCGGCGCTGCTGCAGCACCCGGTGCACGGCAACCTGCTGTTCGATACCGGCTACTCGCAGCACTTCCTCGATGCGACCGCGCATTTTCCCGAGCGCCTGTACCGCGTGATGACGCCGGTGCACCTGGCGCCCGGCCAGTCGTTGCGCGAACAATTGGCCCGCGACGGTATCGACGCGGCGGCGATCGACTGGCTCGTGCTGTCGCATTTCCATGGCGACCACGTCGGCGGCGTGGCCGATTTCGCGCAGGCGCGCATCGCCTGCGCGCAGCAGGCCTGGGACGATCTGCAACGGCGCGGGCGGCTGGCGGCGCTGCGCGAAGGCTTCCTGCCGGCGCTGCTGCACGGCGCGCGCGCACGCATGCACTGGTTCGAAGCATTGCCGGCATGCGCGGCGCCGGCGGCGCTGCAAGGTTTCGGCACGCTGCGCGACCTGTTCGGCGACGGCAGCGTGCTGCTGGTGCCGCTGCCCGGACACGCACCCGGCCACTACGGGCTGTGGTTCGAGGACGCGCACGGGCCGGTGTTCCTGGTCGCCGATGCGGCCTGGTCCAGCGCCGCGATCGCCGACGGCACGCCGCCGCCGGCGCTGGTCACCCACCTGCTCGGCGAGCACCGCGTCTACCGCGACACCTTGGCGCGGCTGCATGCGCTGCGCCTGGCCGAACCGGCGCTGCGCATGGTGCCCTCGCATTGCCGGCAATGGCGTCCGACCGCGCACGAGGACGTCGGTGCCTAGCGCGCCGGCGGTGCTGATCACCGGCGCACGTGCGCCGGTGGCGCTGGACCTGGCACGCCGTTTCGCCGCGCAGGGCTGGCGCGTGCACCTGGCCGACAGCGTGGCCTGCCGCATCTCCGGCTGGTCGCGCGCGGCCAGCGCCAGCCATCGCATCGCCTCGGCACGCTACGCCCCGGCCGCCTACATCGCCGACCTCAACGCGCTGGTCGCGCGCCAGCGCATCGCGCTGCTGCTGCCGACGTGCGAGGAAGTGTTCTACCTGGCCCGCTACCGGCAGGCGCTGCCGGCGCAGCTGGACGTGCTGGTGGATGGCTTCGACACGCTGCGTGCGCTGCACAGCAAATGGCAGTTCCTGCATCTCGCCCGCACGCTCGATGCCGACGTGGACGTGCCGGACAGCGTGCAGGTACACAGCCTGGCGCAGGCGCGCGAATGGGCCGCTAGCGCGCCGCTGGTGTTGAAGCCGGAATACTCGCGCTTCGGCGTGTACGTGCGCGTGCATCCGCATGGCCTGCCTGCAGACGCGCCGCAATTGTCCGAACAAGGCACCTGGGTCGCGCAACGCTATTGCGCCGGCGAAGAACGCTGCTCGTACGCGGTGGCCCGCGACGGCGTGCTGCTGGCGCATGCCGTGTACCGCCCGCGCTACCGGCTGCAGCGCAGCTCCAGCTATTACTTCGACGCCGCGCCGGCGCCGCAGATCGAGCGCTTCACCGCGCAACTGGTGCGCTCGCTGCGCTTCAGCGGACAACTCTCCTTCGATTGGGTCGTCTCGGCGCAAGGTCGCTACAGCGTGATCGAATGCAATCCGCGTGCGACCAGCGGCCTGCACCTGTTCGCCACATCCGACCCGCTGGTCGCCGCGCTGGACGGTAGCCACCGCGACCCGGCCGCGCTGGTGCGCCCGGCGCCGACGCGCGCGGCGATGCTCGGCCCGCTGATGCTCGGCGTCGCACTGCCGGCGGCGCTGCGTCATGGCCGACTCCGGCAATGGCGCGAGGACTACGCCCGCGCCGACGATGTGCTGGCGCCACGCGGCGATCGGCGTCCGCTGGCCGGCGCGCTGCGCGACCTGGGCAGCCATGCGCGGCTGGCGCTCGCGCAGCGCTGCACCGTGCGCGAGGCGTCCACCCGCGATACCGAATGGGATGGCGAGGCCCTGCCGCCGCCATGAACGGCGCCGCCGAGGCCGGCACCGACTACGCCATGCAGGCGCAGCGTTTCGCCGAACTGCATGCCGGCCGCGATGCGCAAAGCGTGGCCGGCAACCTGTACGCGCGCATCGACATGCTGCAGGCCGGCACGCTGTCGATGCCGGTCACGGTGAGCGAGGAACGCGCGGGCAACGCCTGGGTGTGCTCGCCGCGCACCACCTATGCCGACTACGCCGCCGAGGAAGCCGCGCGCCTGTTGCCGCCGGCCTTGGCCGCGCCGCTGCGCGGACTGTGCGGCGGCATCGGCGCCTGGCTGGACTGGGCACGGATCGACCGCGCAGTCACCCTCAACAACTGGCTGCTGTCCACCAATCTGTATCCGCCGCTTCCGCCCGAGGGGCTGGGCGGTCTGCTGGACGCCGCGCGTGCATGCTGGCCGGACCACGCGCTGTGGTTTCGCTCGCTCAACCGGGTGGACACGCCGCAGTGGCTGGACGCACTGCAGGCGCAGGGCTTCACCCTGATCGGCAGCCGCCAGGTGTATCTGTACGACGACTGGCCGGCGCTGCTGCAGCACCGCGACCTGGCGCGCGATCTCAAGCTCACCGCGCGCACCGACCTGCAGCGCTGCGGCAACGACGCGATCGGCGAGGCCGACTACCCGCGCATCGCCGCGCTGTACGCGCAGCTGTACCTGGACAAGTATTCGCGCTGCAATCCGGCCTACCATGCCGACTTCCTGCGCGCCTGGCACCGCGCCGGGCTGCTGCGCTTCGACGGCTTTCGCGGCGAGGACGGTGAGCTGGCCTGCATCACCGGCCTGTTCGGCATAGGGCGAACGCTGACCGCGCCGATCGTCGGCTACGACCTGCAGCAACCGCAGCGGCTGGCGCTGTACCGCACGCTCACCGCCTGCGGCTTCGAACATGCGTTGCGCCATGGCCGCCGGCTCAACCAGAGCGCCGGCGCGGCCAGCTTCAAGCGCCAACGCGGCGGCACCCCGGTGATCGAATACAGCGCGGTGGACGCGCGCCACCTGCCGCTGCGGCGGCGCCAGCCGATCGCCGCGCTCGGCGCGCTGACCGAACGCATCGGCGTGCCGCTGATGCGCCGCTATCGGCTGTGAACGACCGGGATGCCTTTGCCGCCATGGTCGCAGCGGCAAAGGGCTAAAGGCCACGCACCCGTCGCCGATATCAGGGCAAGCCCAGCTCAAGCGCCAGGAACCCGGATGTACCGAACCGCCCCTTCCCGTCGAGCTGTGCCGCGCCTGCAAAACCAATCCAGCGTGCGCACGAACGGCGTCGTGTCCCGCAGGCAATCTGGAAACGTTTGCAACGAGAAAATCGCTGCAAACGGGCGTCTCGCATATTCTCGCTGCCCTATACTGGGCGGCATCTGAAAATCGTTTGCGGTGTGGATCGGGGGACCTGTGGAATGGATCGCACACCTAGTTCACGCTGGCACCTTGCTGATCGTCAACGCCATGCTGGCGGCGGTTTCGTCGGCGTTGTTCTTTGCCATCCATTTGACCGGGCGCAAAGCCAAGCACACTAACGGATTGCTACTGCTTGGCCTGAGCTACGCCACGTTCGCGGCTGGCTTTAGCGCACTCGTACTGACGACGGGGTTTCCCGCGCACGCCGACGCCCTGGTATTGATCGGCAACTTGACGATCGATGCCGCCACGGTGTTGGAGTTGTGCGCGGTGAACGCCTATCTGCGGCGGCCGCTGATCCATCCCTGGATCCTGCTCTCGGTCGCGCTGATCGGCGCAGCGGAGATCTATTGCCTGCGCAGTGGAGGCGAGAATCTCAGGATCATGGTGGTTTTCGGCTGCACCCTGCGCGGACTGTTGACCGTTGCCACCGGCATGGCCTTGTGGCGCCATGCTGACGCGACGGCACGCACCGCGGCGCGCTTCACTGCCGCGTTCCACTTCCTGTGGGCCTTGATGCTGCTGCTGCGCATCGCCTGGTGGTCGATCCATCCGCTCGCAGACACGAGCTTCGACCCGACTTCGAAATTCGGCCTGCTCTCGCGCATGGTGTTGACCTCGATCATCACCCCCGGGTTCCTGTGGATGCTGGCCCGGAAGATGAACGCGGAACTGATTCGCCACGCCTCGCAGGACTCCCTCACCGGCGTCGCCAACCGCCGCGTCATGTGGGAAAAGGGCGAGTCGGCCACGCAGGAGGCGCGCGGCAGGCACTCGCCGATCGCGGTGTTGATGATCGACGTCGACAATTTCAAGTCGATCAACGACCGCCTGGGCCACGCGACCGGCGACCAGGTCCTGATCGCCATCGCCGACACGCTGGCTCGGCATATCCGCAGCCCGGACTTTCTCGCCCGCGTCGGCGGCGAGGAGTTCATGGTGCTGATCCCGCAGGGCGACGAATCGGTGGTACGCGATATCGCCGAGCGCTTGCGGCGCGTGGTCGAACGCCAGGAAATCGCGCCTGCGGCCAGTGCTGCGCTGGTTTGCACGGTCAGCATCGGCTACTGCATCTCGGCGCAGGCGCAGATCGAGTGGCAGAAGCTGGTGGTCATCGCCGACCAGGCGCTGTATGCGGCCAAGCGCGGCGGGCGCAACAGGGTGACCGGCACCGTCGTCGCGTAGCGCGCCGCCAGCGTTCGAACGCGCATCCAGACATCCGCCCACCGCGCATGCGACGCTAGCGGCCATGAACGACTGGCATCCCTCGCTGTACCGACACTGGTTCGCCGTGGCCCGGGCCGACGCGCTGCGGCAGCGGCCGCTGGCGGTGACGGTCATGGACCGGCATGCGGCGATCGCGCGCTGCGCCGACGGCAGCCTGCTCGCGCTGGAGGATCGCTGCCCGCACCGGCACGCGCCGCTATCGGCCGGCTGCGCCAGCGGCGACGGCCTGGCCTGTCCGTACCACGGCTGGCGCTTCGGCAGCGACGGCGCGCTGCGCGAGATTCCCGGCATGCCGCCCGGACAGGCGCTGCCGGCGGTGCGGGTGCGCGCCTTCGCCGCGCGCGAGCATGACGGGTTGATCTGGCTGCGCCCGGATCCCGACGGCGACGCGCACCCGGCCCAGTTGGTGCAGGACTTGCAACCGCCAGCGCGGCGCTTCCTGTGGCGCACGCGCTGGGAGGCGCACGTGGTCGATGCGCTGGAAAACTTCCTCGATCCGCTGCACACCCACCTGCTGCATCCGGGACTGGTGCGCCGCGGCGGTGCGCGCACGCCGATGCGCGCCTGCCTGCAGACCGGTGCCGAAGGCTTCCATGTGGACTATGCCGGCGCCGCCGCGCAGAGCGGCTGGCTCTACCGGTTGTTCGAATCGCCGCGCACGCTGGAGCGCGCGCATTTCGCCGCGCCCGGCACCGCGCAGATCGAATACCGCTATGCCCGTGGCGGCCGCGTGCGCATCAGCCTGCACTTCACCCCGGTCGGCACGCGCAGCACCGAGGTGTTCGCCAGCCTGCACGTGGACGGTCGCTGGGCGCCGGCATGGGCGGTGCGCTGGCTGGTGTGGCCGCTGCTGCGGAAGGTCGGCGAGCAGGACCGGCGCATGCTCGCGCTGCAGTCGCACAACCTGCAGCGTTTTCCGGGCGTGCGCGGCGCCTCGACCGCGCTGGATCTGGTCCGCGAACCGTTGCGCCGCTACTGGGACGGCGAGCCGCTGCCGGCACCGGGGGCGCCGCACTGCATCGACCTCATGCTGTGACCGCGTCCTGCGCGTCGCGCGCACCGAGCGTGGCGAGTACCTGCGCCAGCGGCGCCGGCCGGCCCAGCAGATAGCCCTGCACCTGGTCGCAGCCGTGCGCGCGCAGCCACTGCAACTGCGCGTCGTTTTCCACGCCTTCGGCGACCACCTGCAGGCCCAGGCTTCGGCCGAGCGTCAGCAAAGCCTCGCAGATCGAGGCGTTGCGCGCATCGCGATGCACGTCGGCGACGAAGCTGCGATCGATCTTCAGCGTGTCCAGCGGCAGGTCGCGCAGGTAGGCCATGCTGGAGAAGCCGGTGCCGACATCGTCCAGCGCCACGCCCACGCCCAGCGCGCGCAGCTGCCGCAGCACCTCCAGCGCCTGCTGCGGCTGCCGCATCAGGCTGCTCTCGGTCAGTTCCAGGTGCAGGCCGTCGGCGGCCAGGCCGGCCGCGGCGCAGGCCTGCACCAGGTCCGCGACCAGGTCGCCGTCGAAGAACTGCAGCGCCGACACGTTCACCGCCACCGGCAGGTCGGCCCAGCCGTGCAGCGCCAGCTGGCGGCGCGCCTGCGCGGCGGCCTGCATCACCCAGCGGCCGAGCGGCAGGATCAACCCGGTGTCCTCGCACAGCTGGATGAACTGGTCCGGGGCGATGAAGCTGCCATCGTCCTGCGGCCAGCGGATCAGCGCCTCGAGCAGTCGCGGCGCACCGGTATCGGCGCGCAGGATCGGCTGGAAATGCAGTTCGAACTCCTGCCGCGCGATCGCCTGGTGGATGCGCCCGGCCAGGCGCAGGCGCTCGCCGATGCGTGCAGACATGCTGCGCTCGAAGCGGGCGACGCTGCGTCCGTCGGCCTGCGCCGCATGCGCGGCCTGCGCGGCACTGCCGATGGCTTCCTCCGCGCCCACGGCGTCGTCCGGGCACAGCGCCACGCCGATGTGCGCCTGCAATTGCTGGGTGAAGGCGCCGCCCTGCACCGGCGTGGACATCGCCTCGAGCAGGGCCTGCAGCGCCTGCGGCAGCTGCTGCGGATCCAGGACCGCCAGCACGAAATCCTGCGACGGCTGGTGCGCGGTCAGGCCGAAGCGTTCGCCCAGCCCGCGCAGCCGCGCCGCCACCGCGCAGCGCACCGCATCGCCGGCGGCGCGGCCCAGGGTGTCGCCGATCAGCGCCAGCCCGCGCACCTGCACGTAGGCCACCGCATAGCCCGCCTGCCCACGCGCATCCAGCGCCTCGGCCAGCGCGCGCGGATCGAGCAGCCCGGTGGTGACGTCGTGGCTGGCGCGGAACGCCAGTTCGCGCTCATGGGCGATGCGCTGGCTGACGTCCTCGGCCAGGATCAGGCGCGCCGGCACGCCGCCGAAGTCGACGTCCGCGCTGTGTACCCGCACCGACAGCAGGCTGCCGTCCTTGCGCCGGTGGGTCCACACGCTGGGCGCATCGAAGCCGTCGCGCGGTTTGCGCACGTCGGCCAGCAGCCGTTCGGCCTCGCTGGGCGGGCGCAGGTCGAGCAGGGTCATGCCCAGGAATTCGTCGCGGCTGTAGCCGTACTGGCGGATCGCGGCCTGGTTCACTTCCAGGAAACGCAGGCTGTCCACCGCGAACAGCCAGAACGGCAGCGGGTTGCGCTCGAACACCAGGCGGAACTGACGCTCGGCGTCGAACAGCCGCGCCTGCGCCTCGAGCCGCTCACTGACGTCCTGCACCGCACCGGTCATGCAGACCCCGTCGCGCCCATGCACCCGCGCGCCGCGCGCGGCCAGCCAGCGCAGGCGACCATCGGGCAGGTACGCGCGATACACCGTGTTGTATTCGCTGCGCCCTTGCATCGCATCCTGGAAAAGGCGGGAGACGCGCGTGCGATCCTCGTCGTGCACGCGGGCCAGGAACGCATCGAAGGTCGTGCGCAGCAGCGGCCTTCCGAACATGGCGCCGCTGGGTTCGGCGATCAGCAGGTGGTGCTGGTCCGCCTCGACCCGCCAGGTGCCGATGCCGCCCATCTCGTGCGCCAGGCGCAGGTCCTCGTCGCCGCGGCGCAGGCGCTCCAGCAGCTGGCGCTGGCGGTCCTCGGCACGGCGCAGGCTGCCCAGCAGGAAGGCGAAGCCGAGCAGATACAGCAGATACACCAGCGCCGCAGCGCCGGCGAACCACCACCACGGCGCCAGCGCTTCGCGCACCGCCAGCCCGGACACCGCCAGCAACGGATAGTCGCGCCCACCGCTGACCGCCAGCATGCGCGGCTGCTGGTCGAACACAGTGCGGTGCATGCCCAGCACACTTCCCTGCGGCAGCCCCCGCACCAGGCCCAGCGGCAGCTGCACGCGGGTGCCGGTGGCGCCGGCAGCGGGGCTATTGGCCGCGAGCAGCAGGCCATGCGTATCGGTCAGCGCGACCACGCCGTCGCGGCCGGCATCGACCCCGCCGACGATGCGCTGCAATGCCGCGACCCGCCAGCTCGCCACCACCCAATCGCCCGATGCCAGCGGCAACGCGAGGCGCACCACCGCTTCGCCGTCGGGCAGACGTTGATACGGGCCGACGAACACCTGATCGCCATTGCGGCGCGAGCCCAGCGCCCATCCGCGCACGTCCGGATCGCCTTCCGCACCGTAACGGCGCCGGCCCTGCGCATCCAGCAACGCAATGCCATGCAGTTCCGGATGGCGCAGCAGCACGCCGCGCAGCGACGCCTCGATCAATGCCGGCGCGCGTGCCGGCGCGTCGGCCAACAGCGTCTGCGCGCCCATGCCTTCGCCGCGCAGCGTCTGGCTGAGGTTGTCCAGTTCCAGCTGCAGCAGACGGTCGGCGCCCGTCGCCAGCGCCAGGCTCTGCCGCTGCGCGGCGGCCAGGCGGTTGGCGCGGTCCTGTACCAGCACATAGGCCAGCCCGCACGCCAGTAGCAGCGCCAAGCCCAGGCCCCAGACCAGGATCGCGCGCAACGGCGCACGCAACGCGCGCCGCAGGCGCTGCCTGAAGCGGACGTCGTAGAGCTTGTCGGCGGCGGAGAAACGTCGCTGCATGGGTCCTGCATAGAGCGGCTCAACCATGCCGATCTTGAATCGCTCCAGCATCCGGATCGGTACTTGCCAACCGGCAGGAGGATCGGTGCGGGCCGGATATTGCGGCCATCCCGATGCGTCGACACAGGCGCACAGGACGTCCGGCGATGCCGTCGTCATATATGAACAATACAGCCCGTCGGCACGGCCTCCGCGCTCCGGCCCGTGAGGCGCAATCAGGAGTTGGCGCATGTGGCGTCCCGCCACGCGTCAGCAGCGATATCGGCCGCATGCACCTGCTGATCCGCTTTGCGCGTGGCGTTCTGCTCCCGGTTCCGGCAAGACCCAAAAAAGGCCGTGCATGACGGTAAAATGCGCAGGGAGGGTGCGGGGCCAGCAAGCGGCCCATTCGGCGGACGTGGTTGGCACAAGCGAGCGCATGACCTCCACGTTCCCCAATCTTTGGACTCCAAGCCGCAGTGGCAAGCCTCCAGCGCAACCATCTCCCCTCCACCTTCGTGAACGAGAGTCACGAAATCCTTGCGGCATGCCTGGGCGCCTTTGCGATCTTCCTGGCCGCGTCGGCAGCATCGCTGATGCTCGCCCAGCAGCTCTCGCTGCGCTTTTCCGTCGCTGCTTGCATCATCGGCAGTCTGGCAGTAGCGACGCTATCGGTCACGGCTGTGCGGGTGATCGGCCGCTATCGGCGCCTGCACCAGCCTGGCCAGCGTCTGCACCTGGTCGGCGTGCTGGCGCTTGCGCTGGCCGGGGGCTGGCTGGCGATGTCGATCAACCGCCCCGATATCGACGATTCCATCTATGTCCCGAAGGCGGTGTACTACATCGAGCATCCGGACGCCCCGGTCGACACCGGCGTGAACTGGCTGGCCGGTCTCGAGCGGACTCCCCAATCCGGCGTTTTCCCCTACTACGAACTCACCCAGGCAGCGCTTTCCTGGCTCAGCGGCCGTCCGTATCTGGACGTGTACCACGTGCTGTTCCCGGGAATCGTCGGGTTTTTGATGTGCGCCGCGGCGATCGTGCTCATCGGCCTGTTCGAAACGCGCCCCCGTACGATCCTGATCTGCGGCATCTTCTACCTGCTGGTGTTGCTCGCGCTTGGGGAAACACATCGTGCCTACGGCAATCTGAGCATCGCCCGCGCCTTCCATGGCAAGTACATGTTCCTGTCCGTGGGCGTTCCGGCATGGATCTATTTCTCGCTGCGCTATCTGCGCCAGCCACGGTGGAGCACATGGCTGATCCTCCTCGCGCTGGGCATCGGCATGGCCGCCGCCACGCCGACGGCGATGGTGTTCCTGCCGTTCCTGGCGCTGACCCTGGCCCTGGCGTTCCATGTACAGGCGTCCGGATCCTTTGTCTCGATCGCGGCGCTGCTGCCGGCGCTGCGCTACGGCGCCTCGCTGGTGCCGGTGGTGCTGATGGCGATCGTGTTTCGCTTCTACGCAGTCGACAACATCGCCGCAGGCAGCCAGATCAACGCGGGGTTCCCGAAGTCGTTCGCCGACCAGCTGCGCCTGATCGTGAATCCGGACTACCCGCTGACCCCGGTGCTGTTCGTGGCGTCACTGCCGCTGGTACTCGCGTTCTCCCCGTATCGACGCTTTTTCGCCGTCTGGGTGATGACGCTGTGCGTCCTGCTGCTGAATCCATGGGTGTCGCAATTCGTCATGCTCCACCTCACCACCGAGAACATCTATTGGCGGATGTTCTACCTGCTTCCGTTTCCGCTGCTCGCGGCGCTGGCGCTGGCGCCGCTGGCGAATGCCGGCCGCACCGGCCCGATCTGGGCGGGGCTGTGCCTGGCCGCCGCCGGCCTCTTGGCGACGATCGGGCCGACCTCGGTGCTGCGGCACGACAACGGTGCGACGCTCGCCCTGCCAGGCTACAAGATAGGTGCGAACGACAGAGCCGCCGCACAGCAGTTCATTCGCGGCGCCGCGCCGGGTTCGGTGTTCGCTCCGGTCCAGCTCGCCAGTAACATCCTGCTGCTGTCCTCGCATTTTCCGCAGTACTTCATGCGCGAAGATTATCTCGGCCTGATGATGGCGAGCGTCCCGGCGCATATTTCGTTCCAGCAGAGACTGGACGCCGCCTTCTACCTCTATAGCAATGGCGCCACGCCGGAAGCGGAGAATGCCTTCCGTGCCATGATCGCCGCGGCGGATGGGCCGCAGCACGTACTGGTTCCTGCCAACGCCGACAGGTACGCCGCCATCGCCTCGCAGCTCGCCGCCGCAGGCTATCGTCGCGCATTCGCCGTGGCAGGCGGGTACGCGGTATTCAGCCATCCACCAAGGCACCAGCAGTGACCAAGAAAGTCGCCATCCTGCAATCCAACTACATCCCGTGGAAGGGCTATTTCGACCTGATCGCCGCGGTCGACGAGTTCGTGCTGTACGACGACATGCAGTACACCCGGCGCGACTGGCGCAACCGCAACCAGATCAAGACCCCGCAAGGCGCGCAATGGCTGACGGTGCCGGTGCTGACCAAGGGCAAGTACCATCAGCGCATCGCCGATACCGAGCTGGATGGGCGCGAATGGGCCGAACTGCACTGGCGCGCGCTTGCGCAGAACTATCGCCGCGCCCCGCACTTCGACGAGATCGCCGCCTGGCTGCAGCCGCTCTACCTGGAACCGCATACCCACCTGTCGCAGATGAACCGGCGCTTCCTGCAAGCGATATGCGGCTATCTGAAGATCGACACCGTCATCAGCAGTTCCGCTGACCACGCGCTCCTGGACGCGAAGACCGAGCGCCTGGCCGACCTGTGCGCGAAAGTGGGCGCCACGACGTACATTTCCGGTCCCGCGGCGAAGGACTACATCGACGAAGACGTCTTCCGGCAATACGGCATCGAGCTGGTCTGGTTCGACTATGCCGGCTATCCAGAATACCCGCAGCTATGGGGCGACTTCGTGCACGGCGTGAGCATCCTCGACCTGCTCTTCAATTGCGGCCCCGACGCTCACAGATACATGAGGTACGTGCATCCATGAAGCTGTCGATCGTCTCCACGCTCTATCAGTCGGCGCCCTACATCACCGACTTCCATCGGCGCGCCAGCCTCACGGCGCAGCGGCTGGTCGCGGACGACTACGAGATCGTCCTGGTCAACGATGGCTCCCCGGACCACAGCCTCGAGCTGGCGATCGCCTTGAGCGAAGCCGATCCGCACGTGGTCGTCGTGGATCTGTCGCGCAATTTCGGCCACCACAAAGCCATGATGACGGGCTTGGCGCATGCCACCGGCGAACTGGTGTTCCTGATCGACAGCGACCTGGAGGAAGAACCCGAGTGGCTAGCCGCGTTCGCCGACGACCTGCATCGGCATGATGCCGATGTCGTCTACGGGACGCAGCTGCAGCGCAAGGGCAACGCATTCGAGCGCTTGAGCGGGCAGTGGTTCTATCGCGCGTTCAAGCTGCTGACCGGCATGGCGCTGCCGGAAAACGTGGTCACCGCACGCCTGATGCGCCGGCGCTACGTGCAGGCGCTGGTGGCGCATCGCGAGCGCGAAGTGTTCATGGCCGGGCTATGGCATATCACCGGCTTCCGGCAACGCCCGTGGCCGGTCACCAAGCACAGCACAAGCCAGACCACGTATACGCTGCGCCGCAAGCTCTCGCTGCTGGTGAACTCGGTCACCTCGTTCAGCAACACCCCGCTGGTCGGCATCTTCTACGTCGGCGTAACCATTTCCCTGATGGCGCTGATCTATAGCGCCTACCTGCTGGTGCAATGGGCGTTTCTGGCACGGCCGCTCAGCGGCTGGACCTCGGTGATGGCATCGATCTGGCTGCTGGGTGGCATGATCATCTCCTTCATCGGCGTCATCGGCATCTACCTGTCGAAGATCTTCTCCGAAACCAAGCAGCGCCCCTATACGATCGTGAGACAGATCCATGCACAACGACACGACTGAGTTGCTCGCCGACGTCGCCGGCTACTACAGCGACAAGTTGGCCCAGCATGGGCAGACGGCGCGCGGCGTCGACTGGAACGGCGAGGACAGCCAGACGCTGCGATTCGCCCAGCTGTGCACGCTGGCCGGCAGCGACGGCGCATTCTCGGTGAACGACCTGGGCTGCGGCTACGCTGCGCTCTACGACTACCTGCGCGAACGCCACGCCGGCGTGGACTACGCCGGCTTCGACGTCTCCGCCGACATGGCCGCCGCTGCAGCCAAGCGACATGAAGCCGATCCCAACGCCAGATTCGTCGTCGCCGCGGAGCCGGACCGCGTTGCCGATTACGGCATGGCCAGCGGCATTTTCAACGTGCGGCTCGGCCACGACCCGGCGCGCTGGCAGTCCTACGTGGAAGCCACGCTGGATGTACTCGACCGCACCAGCCGCGCCGGCTTCGCGTTCAATTGCCTGACCAGCTATTCCGATCCTGAGCGCATGCGCGAGCACCTCTACTATGCCGACCCCTGTCGCTACTTCGATCTGTGCAAGCGGCGCTACTCGCGCAACGTCGCGCTCCTGCACGATTACGGACTGTACGAATTCACGATACTGGTGAGGAAAACGCCGTGAGCAAGAAACCCCTGGTCATCTTCGGCGCCGGCGACATCGCGCAGCTGGCGCACTATTATTTCAGCACCGACTCGGACTACGAGGTGGTGGCCTTCACGATCGACGCCGATTACATCACCGACAGCCATTTTTGCGGGCTGCCGGTGGTGCCGTTCGATCGGCTTGCGGCGTCCTATCCGCCCGAACGCAACGAGATCTTCATCGCGCTGAGCTATTCCAAGCTCAATGCGATACGCAAGGAGAAGTATCTGGCCGCCAAGGCGGCCGGCTATCGGCTTGCCAGCTATATCAGCTCGCACGCCACCGTGCTCAACGACGGCCGGATCGGCGACAACTGCTTTTTGCTGGAGGACAACACCATCCAGCCCTTCGTGCAGATCGGCGACAACGTCACGCTGTGGAGCGGCAACCATATCGGCCATCACTCGACGATCCACAGCCACTGCTTCCTCGCCTCGCACATCGTCGTGTCCGGCGGAGTGGAGATCGGCGAGCAATGCTTCGTCGGGGTGAATGCCACGCTGCGCGACCACATCCGCATTGGCGCCAGGACCGTGGTCGGCGCCGGCGCGCTACTGCTGGGCGACGCCGAGCAGGAAGGCCTCTATATCGGAACCGCCACGGAACGATCCCCGGTACCCAGCACGCGCCTGAGGAAGATATGAGCTGCATGCGTGCAGTCAACGCGGCAAGCCGCGCCGCCGGCCTTGCCGAGTGCTGGCCAAGCCCCGCCCTGCTGGAGCGCCACTGATGCCGCCACGGCCGTTGGACTATCTGTACATCGCCGCCACGATCGCCTTTACCGTGTACGGCCAATTGATCCTGAAATGGCGGATCGCCAAGCTGGGGCCGCTGCCCGCCGATGCCTTCGACAAACTCAAGTTTCTGGTGTCGTTGCTGTTCGACCCGGCGATCTTTTCCGGATTCGCCGCAGCGTTCCTGGCTTCGCTGGCATGGATGGCGGCGATGACCCGGTTCGAACTCAGCCATGCCTACCCTTTCATGAGCCTGAATTTCGTCATCGTGCTGTTGCTGAGCGGCTGGCTGTTGAGCGAACCGCTGACGCTGCAGCGCGCGGCTGGCGTTGCGCTGATCGTGGCCGGGACCGTGGTTGCCGCTCGTGGCTGAACCGCTCGCGCAGCCTCCCTCCTCCGAGTGGCGTCAGTGGCTGGGGGCGCTGCTGATCGTCCTGTTGCCGGTGCTGGCGCTGTGTACGCTTTATACGCCGCGCTGGGAAACCAACGACGACGTCGGCATGGCGATGCTGGCGCATGGTTACGGCATGGCCGCTGTCGGCTCGCCCAACCTGGTGTTCTCCAATGTCGTCTGGGGTTACATCGTGCGCCTGGTGCCCACGCTGGACGGCATCGATGGCTATGCGCTTGCGACATTCGCGGCGCTCGTCCTGGTCGGGACCACCCTGCTGCATTGCCTCAGGCGCCTGGGCAACGGCTGGATAGTGGCGGGCAGCGTTCTGTTTCTGGTGTTGCTGCGCCCAGTGCTGCTCCCGCAGTTCACCGTCAACGCCGGGCTGCTGGCGGTCGCTGCCGTGGCGTGCCTGCGCCTGTATGCCCATACGCGGCGCGTTCCGGCGCTGTGGCTGGGCACCACGCTGTTGTTCCTGAGCTGCATGGTGCGCAGTCACGAATGCCTGCTGGTGGTGCTGATCGCGCTGCCACTGCTGCCCTGGCGCGCATTGACGCAAGGCCATGCGCCGCGCTGGGCCGCTGCGGCGCTGTGCGTGGCACTGCTGGCCGCCGCGCTGCTGGACCGGCATGCCTATGCCACGCCGGCGTGGAAGGATTTCAACGACCTGAATCTGGTGCGGGCCGCGTTCACCGATTTCGGCGCCGGCGACTACCTCAACAAACGCCCCGACATCCTGACGCGCCACGGCTATACGACGAACGATATCGACTTACTGAGCCGCTGGTTCTTCGCCGACCCGCGCATTGCCGATCCGACTGCATTGAAAGCCATGCTGGCCGAAGCCGGGACGATGCGGCTTCGCGAAAACGGGTTGGCCACCGGCTGGCAAGGCATCCGCGCACTGTGGCACCCGAACCTGCTTCCTTTGCTGATTGCCGCGCTGTTGCTTGGCGTGCTGTTGCCTAGTCGCAAGGTCGCCGCTGCCTGGCTGCTTTGCGCTTTGGCCGTCTTCGCGATGGGCGTGTTGGGCAGGCCGGGCGTCCTGCGCGTCTACGTGCCACTGATCGCCTTGCTGACCGTGGCGCCACTGCTCCTGGGCAATGCAGGCCGCACCGACAGGCGTCCTGCGATCCTGGCCGCCGTGACGCTTGCGGCCTTGGCCAATGCGTGGCTGTCCGCCGCCGCATGGCAGACCGCGCAGCGCGCGGACGAGCAGGCGCGCAGCGACCTGGCATCCCTTCCGCACGGGTCGATCGTGGTGTGGGGCGCCACCTTCCCCTACGAGGCCGTGTACCGGCCATTCACGCGTGCCGCCGAGCACGACCGGTACCGTTTGTATGCCCTGGGCGCCTTTACCTTGGTGCCGAACTCCGTCGCCAGGCACGAAGACTTGGCTGGACGCGGATTCGTCGGCCTGCTGCAGCGGACCGAGGGAGTGACGATCCTCGCCAACGAGCAACGCTTGCAGTGGCTGGACCTGTATTGCAAACAGCGCCTTCAAGGCGAGCCGGCGCAGTTGCAGGTGTGGCATGCCGGCGCACTGCTGGCCAGCCGCCACCGATGCACGGCGGCGCGGTGACAGCCCACGGCTGCACCGCTTCGCTTAACCAGACCACTCCTTCAGGACCGCGGACACGTATCGAATGAGCAACGATTCCATCCCCTTCAACTGGCCGCATATGACCGGGAAGGAGCTGTACTACATCGCCGAGTCGCATTTCAACGGCCGCCTTGCCGGCGACGGTCCGTTTACGCGGCGTTGCCACGACTGGCTGCAGCGGCACACCGGCGCACGCGCGCTGCTGACCCACTCCTGCACCGCGGCGCTGGAAATGGCCGCCTTGCTGCTGGACATCCAGCCCGGCGACGAGATCATCATGCCGTCGTACACCTTCGTGTCCACCGCCAATGCCTTCGTCCTGCGCGGCGGCGTTCCGGTGTTCGTCGATATCCGCGAAGACACGCTGAACCTGGATGAGCGCCTGATCGAAGCCGCCATCACCTCGCGCACCCGCGCCATCGTGCCGGTGCACTACGCGGGCGTGGCCTGCGACATGGACGCCATCCTCGACATCGCCGCGCGCCACGGCCTGAAGGTGATCGAAGATGCCGCGCAGGGAGTGATGGCCAGCTACAAGGGACGCGCACTGGGCGCGATCGGCGACATCGGCGCCTACAGCTTCCATGAGACCAAGAACGTGATCAGCGGCGAAGGCGGCGCCCTGCTGATGCGCGACGCCGCGTTGGCGCAGCGCGCGGAGGTCATCCGCGAGAAGGGCACCGACCGCAGCCGCTACTTCCGCGGCGAAGTGGACAAATACACCTGGCAGGACGTCGGCTCCTCGTTCCTGCCGGGGGAGCTGACCGCCGCCTTCCTGTGGGCGCAACTGGAAGAGGCCGACCGCATCACCCAGGATCGGCTGCACAGTTGGGCCCGCTATCACGCCGCACTGGAAACGCTGGAACGCAGCGGCACCATCCGCCGCCCGATCATCCCCGACGATTGCCAGCACAACGCGCACATGTATTACGTCCTGCTGCATCCGCAAGCCGATCGGCAGCGCGTGCTGGAAACGCTGCGCGCCGCCGGGATCGGCTCGGTCTTCCACTACGTGCCCCTGCACGACTCGCCCGCCGGCAAGCGCTATGGCCGAGCCGAAGGAGAACTGCCGATCACGCAGCGGCAGTCCAAGCGCCTGCTGCGCCTGCCACTTTGGACGGGGCTGAGCGCAGCGCAGCAGGACCGCGTGGTGGACGTCTTCACGCGCGCGCTCGGCTGAGCCGCTTCGCGCACGCGCCGACGCGCGGCCGGAGCCGCGCCTGACAAAGGGAATCCACATGGCGGCGCATTGGAAGAAACTGGGACTGGTATTCAACGCGAACGGCCAGGCGCCGTGGCTGCATGCCTATGCCGCCGTACCGATTGCCGAGCGCCTCGGCGGCAGCGATCTCTACCGGATCTATTTCAGCAGCCGCGACGCGGCAAACCGTAGCTTCACCTCCTGGGTCGTCGTCGATATCCGCCATCCGCAGCGCATCCTCGATGCCGCCACCGCGCCGGTGCTGCAACCTGGAAACCTTGGCGAATTCGACGACAGCGGTGCGATGGCGACCTGGCTGGCGACGCATCGCGGCCGACGCTACCTGTACTACATCGGCTGGAACCTGGGCGTGACCGTGCCGTTCCGCAATTCGATCGGCCTGGCAACGGCAGCTGGAGCCGAACAGCCGTTCGCGCGTCATCTGCCTGGGCCGATCGTCGACCGTTCGGCCACCGAGCCGCATTTTTGCGCGAGCTGCTGCGTGATGCCGGGCGACGATCTTTGGCGCATGTGGTATCTGTCGTGTACCGGCTGGGAGCTGCACGACGGAAAACCAAGGCACCGCTATCACCTCAAGTACGCCGAGTCCGACGACGGCATCGCCTGGCGCCGCAACGGCGATGTCGCGATCGACTATGCCGACGCCGGCGAATACGCCATTTCCCGTCCCTGCGTGATCCGCGATCCCGACTGCTGGCGCATGTGGTACTCGTATCGCGGCGCTGCTTACCGCATCGGCTACGCCGAATCCGCCGACGGGCTGCGCTGGCAGCGGCTGGACCACCTGGCGGGGATCGCAGCGTCCTCCACCGGCTGGGATTCGCAGATGATCGAGTATCCCTTCGTGTTCGATCACGACGGCGAGCGCTACATGCTCTACAACGGCAACGACTACGGCCGCAGCGGATTCGGGTTGGCGGTCCTGGAACGCGGTTAGGCCAGACGCGCATCCGCGGGGAACGCTCCGCTCACTCCGGCCACTGCGCCAGCTGCTGCGGGGCGATGCCGACGCGGCGGCAGGCGCGCTGCGCGATGCCGTCGTCGAGCGCGATGCGGAACAGCGGCGCCAGCCCCTGCAGCACCCGCGCCGAGGCCGCGGCCTGCGCACGTTGCAGGCGTCCTTGTCCGAGCATCGCGCTCGCCCACGGTGGCAGCAGCGCCGCGCCGGCGCCGAGGAACAGCTCGCGCGACAGGCCTGCCGCCGGCACCGGCAGGCGCAGCCCGGCCAGCACCGCGAGCACCTCACGCGATCGCGCATCCATCAGCAGGTGCGGGCGCACCTGGTCGAAGTACGCCAGCACCTCGCGCTCGCTTGCCGGCACCGCCTGCGCGCCCAGCGCCTCGGCCACGCGCCGGCCCTCGGCGTAGTAGCGATCGGCGATGGCGACCGGCACCGCGCGGCAATAGCGGCGATAGCCCTGCAGGAAGCCGTAGGCCTCGGTGACGTGGACCCAGGTCAGCAGCGCCGGATCGTCGGCGGCATAGGCGCGGCCGTCGGGCGTGTGGCCGCGGATGTGCCCATGGATGCTGCGCACGCGCGCGATCAGGCGCTGCGCTTCGGCCACCGGCGCATAGCTGGTGGCGGCGACGAACTGGGTGGTGCGGCGCAGGCGCCCGACCAGGTCCTCGCGGAAGTTGGAATGGTCGTAGACGCCGGCCAGCGCCAACGGATGCAGGGTCTGCAGCAGCAACGCGCACAGGCCGCCGGCGAGCATGCCGGGGAATTCGGCATGGATGCGCCAGGTGACGCTGTCGGGGCCGAACAGGCCGGCATCGCCGAGCGGCTGGTCGTAGTCGATGCCGCCCTGGCCGCGCGGGAACACGCCCAGCACCCAGTTGCGGATCCGGGCGGCGGCGGGAGCGGTGAGGGTACGCAGCATGGCACTCATCGCAGCATGGTAGCGGGCGGCGATGCATGCGCCGTGCAAACCGCTGCACGCATGCTTGGCGACGGCACCCAGGGTTTCGGGGCGCGAACGCGCGTATCCGCATCGCCGCGTGCGGTCTTCATGTGCGCCTGCAACATGCCGATCCCGGCCACTGTGCTAGAAAGAAGCTGCTTCAAGATCGTCGAGACACCGCCGTCCGCCACCGCATCTGCAGGGAGCCTGTCATGATCGCTTTGTTCAAGGGGTTGGGGTTGTTGCTGGAGGACAACGCGCTGCACCAGCGCTCGTTCCCGGAACAGGTCGCGCACTGGCAGCACAAGAGCGAGGCGCAGCTACGCTCGGAAGTGGATCTGCTGGCCGCGGCCAAGCAGCAGTGGTTGGTGGTTTCGATCATCGGCTGGCAGGCGATTTCGCTGATCATCCTGGGCGTCATCACCAATCAGCTGTGGCAGCACGACTACCACCTGACCTTCTCGCGCATCGTCATCGTGGTCAGTTCCTGGGTCGCGATCCTGTTCGTGATCTGGTTCATCGCCAACATGTTCGACCGCACCGCCGGCTTCGAACGCTGGCTCACCGCCTTCAACAGCCGCGAGCCGCTGACAGCCGACGCGGATACCGTGGAGTGCGTCGCCGACGCGCTGAACATGGCGCGCAAGTATCCAGAGATCCTCGAGTACAAGCGCGAGGTGGTGGCCAACCGCGAACTGCGCCACGAGGACATCCGCATCATGCGCGAGATGGGCCGCATCCGCCTGCATGCCGAACTGGTCGCCGCGCTGACTCAGTTCGAGGGCGTGCCGCCTGGCGGCCAGAACGGCGTGCTCCGCGTCGCCGGCTGAGTTGGTGGCGCGCGGCACGCGCCTGAATACAGCACGCGCTTTGCATCGACATCGGCGACAGGCGCGACAGTGCCTGCCGCCGTAGTGGCCACCGCCGCGCCCTGACGTCGTCTGGACAACTCACCGCCGCATCCCACCGCGACGCACGCAGCGTCGACATCGGCGTTGCAGTGCCTCAGCGCCGACGTCATCCGCGCTGGAGCGCAATCGCTTTCCTAGCGACAGTTCGGCGTGCCTGTCGACAGCGGCGCCCTGGCTGCGCGCCGCTGCCGCTAGTGTCGGCGCGGCCTTATCGAGGGCCGCCACTGCGGCAAACGCCCTCGCTTGCCCGATCGCCTGCGTGCCCCGGCCGCGGCTGGCCTGTGCCCGGCGAGTGCCCGCCGCCGCCGGCTGGGTCTTCGCAATCGCCACATCGCGAAATATAATCATTCTCGATTGACCCCTTCCCCACCCCACGGTCTCGATGAAACTGCACCCCCTTCCGCTCGCCTGCCTGCTCGGCATGGCGGCTTCCGCTGCTGCGCGCGCGGCCGATACCGCCGATACCGCGCAGGCCACCGCACTGCCTGCGGTGCAGGTCCGCGCCGAGGCCGCCGACAGCGGCTTCCGCAGCACCAAGCCGGCGCAGTCCGACAAGTCGGACACGCCGCTGGCGCAGACGCCGTTCTCGATCACCGTGGTGCCGCGCGCGCTGCTGGACAGCCAGCAGGCGCAGACCCTGGCCGATGCCTTGCACAACGTCTCCGGCGTGGTCGCCAACACCTATGGCCGGCGCGGTTGGGACGACCTGATCATCCGCGGCCAGACCGCGTCCGACTCGCTGTTCGTCGATGGCCTGCGCACCGCTTCCAACAACCGCGTCGCCGAACAGCTGTTCGGCATGCAGCAGGTGGAAGTCCTGAAGGGCCCGGCCTCGCTGCTGTACGGCCAGGTGCTGCCGGGCGGGCTGGTCAACCTGGTCAGCAAGCGGCCCGAACCGGCGCCGCTGCGCCGCGCCGAACTGGGCGTGGGCAGCGATGGCCTGCAGCAGGGCAGCTTCGATCTGAACCAGCCGCTGTCGGCCAACGGCAAGACCGCACTGCGGCTCAATGGACTGGCGATGAATGCGGACGATCCCACCGACCACGTGTATTTCCGCAGCCGCTGGATCGCACCGGCGCTGTCGCTGGACCTGGGCGAACGCACCGAGTTCGTGCTCCTCACCAGTTACCAGGAACGCGACTACATCCGCCAGCAGGGCCTGCCTTGGGAAGGCAGCGCCGAGGCCAATCCGAACGGCAAGATCGATCGCTCGCTGTTCACCGGCGAACCCACCCAGCCGCCGTACCGCAGCCACCAGAGCCGCGTCGGCTACGTGCTCGACCATCGCTTCGACAACGGCTGGACCCTGCACCACGCGGCGCGCTGGCAGGCATTCGGCCTGGATGGCTTCATCATCGCCAACAACGGCCTGGCCGCCGACCTGCGCACGCTGCGCCGTACCGCCACCGACCAGCACTACGACGGACGCACCTGGGTACAGGACACCTACCTGCAGCGCGGCTTTGCCACCGGCGCCTGGCAGCACACGCTGACCGCCGGCGTGGACGCGTTCAAGACCTGGGAATGGAACGTGCAATCCACCTGCCGGGTCGGCACGCTGGACGTGTACGCGCCGGTCTATGGCGGCGCGGTCACCTGCCCGGCCACGCCCAGCCGCGACAACCTCAGCGTGGTCACCTCTGGCGGCCTGTACCTGCGCGACCGCATCCAGTTCACGCCCGACTGGCAGCTGCTGCTGGGCATGCGCCACGACCGCAGCCGCAACCTCAGCGAGGACCACCTCACCGGCAGCAACACGCACAACGACGCCAGCGCCACCACCGGCTCGGCCGCGCTGATGTTCGATGCCGGCGGCGGGCTGCACCCCTATGCCAGCGTCGCCACCTCGTTCTACCCCAACGTCGGCACCGACGCGCAGGGCGCGCAGTTCGATCCCGAGCGCGGCCGCCAGGTGGAGCTGGGGCTGAAGATGGAACTGGACGCGGGCACCAGCCTGAGCATGGCGCTGTACGACCTGCGCCGGCGCAACGTGCTGCAGACCGATCCGGTCAACGACGGCTACAGCATCGCGGTCGGCGAGCAGCGCAGCCGCGGCGTGGAACTCAACGCCGCCGCCGACCTGGGCAGCGGCGTCAGCCTGTTCGCCGGCTACGCCTACACCGACGCGGTGGTCACCGACGACGGCGAACAAAGCGTCACCACCGTCGGCGACCGTTTGTACAACGTGCCCAAGCACAGCGGCTCGCTGTGGCTGCAGTACGCGCCGCACGGCGTAGACGACGGCTGGACGTTCAGCGGCGGCGCGCGCGCCGAAGGCGAGAAGACCGCCTACGGCCATCGCATTCCCGGCTATGCCGTGTTCGAAGCCGGCCTCGCCTATCGCCAAGGCCATTGGCGCTACGCGTTGAACCTGAAGAACGCGTTCGACCGCGACTACTTCGCCGGCGGCCTGCAGCGCGCAGTGGCGCTGGGCGACCCACGCACGCTGCTGTTCTCGGTAGGCGTGGATTACTGAGCTACTGAGCGCGTGTTGCTCTTGCAGCGGCCCCGACGGCATGTCGGGGCTGAAGCCCCTCCTACAGTGCACCCAGCGAGTTGGTTGCTGGCTCCCTGTAGGAGCGGCTTCAGCCGCGACGAACGAAATCATCCTGCTATCCGGGCCATCCAGCTATCCGGCTTCGGAAACAGTCGGGACTGAAGTCCCTCCCACAATGCACCCAGCTGGCTCGCCGCAACCCCCTTGTGGGAGCGACTTCAGTCGCGACGAGCGGAGCAGTCCGGTTGCCCGGCTTCAGAGGCGAACGCGACAGATCGACCTAAAAAATGGCGCGGTATTGCAGCATTTTCTGCAACCTGTCGCGGCTGAAGCCGCTCCTACAGTGCACCCAACACGTCGTCCGCTTGCTCCCTGTAGGAGCGGCTTCAGCCGCGACGAACGAAGCCATCTCACCATCTGGCTTCGGAAGCAGTCGGGACTGAAGTCCCTCCCACAATGCACCCAGCTGGCTCGCCGCAAGCCCCTTGTGGGAGCGACTTCAGTCGCGACGAGCGGAGCTGAAAACCGTATATATTTCGGCGTCCTATCGGGACGGATGGCCTGATGCCATCTCAAGCGCCTTCTAAAAAGCGACGCAAAATACCTCGGCGCTAGTCAGTCCTCAGCCCTGCGCGCACGGCTGCGGCGCGGCCGATGTCTCGGGCGCGACGCATTGGCCGAAGTCGCGCGGCAGGCCGCCGATCTCGCGGCGCTGGCCGACCTGCAGGTCGAATTCCTGCAGCATGCGCGGCGCGCACGCCGCCACCGCTGCGTTGCCGGCAGCGGTGGCCGGCGCCGCGCAGGCGGCGTAGACCTGATAGTGGCAGCGCCCGCTGCGGCTGTCCATGCAGCGGAACGTGGCCAGCCCGCCGCGGTAGCTGGTGCGGCTGAAGATCACCGCGGCCCCGCGCTCGCTGGTATGCACCACCGTCTCGCGGTGGGCGTCGGTGGACAGGTCGAAGGTGGCGTGGCCCTGGCATCCGACGATGCCGAGCAGGCACGACCACAGCGCAGAGAGCAGACGCATGGCGAATTCCTTGTTCCAGTGCGGAGATGCGGAAGGCGGCGCTTACATGCCGCGGAACAGACTCATGTACGGCAGGCTGACGGTCAGCACTTCGTCGCGGTGGCGCAGCTTCATCCGGCCCTTGCCGGTGTCGTCGCGGACCACCGAGGCCACCGCCTTCAGATTGACGATGGTGGAACGGTGGATCTGCCGGAACGCGGCCGGATCCAGCACGTCCAGCAGTTCGCGCAGCGGCGTGCGCAGCAGCGCTTCGGCGTCGCGGGTCAGCACCGTGGTGTATTTGTTGTCGGCCTGGAAATAGACCACGTCGTCGAGCAGGATCAGTCGCGTCTCGCGGCCGCTGCTGGCGGTGATCCAGGCCAGCGGCGGCGGCGCGGTGGGCGATGGCGGGCGCTGCCCCAGGCGTTGCAGCAGCGCATCCAGCACCGCCACGTCCGGCCCCTGCGCCGCGCGCGCCTGCAGCCGCTGCACGGTCGCCTGCAGGCGCTCGCGCACGATCGGCTTGAGCAGGTAGTCCACCGCGCCCTGCTCGAACGCATCGATCGCGTACTGGTCGTAGGCGGTGACGAACACCACCTGCGTGCGCGGGCTCAACTCGCCCAGTGCGCGCGCCACCTCGATGCCGCTCAGGCCGGGCATGCGGATGTCCAGGAAGGCCACGTCCGGCTGGTGCTCGGCCAGCCGCTCCAGCGCGCTGGCGCCGTCCTCGCATTCGGCGACGATGCGCAGCTGCGGCCAGACCTCGCCGAGCAGCCCGACCAATGCGGTGCGCAGCAGTTCCTCGTCTTCGGCGATGACGGCGTCAACCATGACCGGCTCCGGTCGGCAGCGACGGCGCCGAGGGTGACGACGACGGCGGCGGAGACGGCAAGGTGATCGTCGCGGCCACGCCGCTGGGGAAGTTGGACACGATGGCGAACGTGGCCGCGCCGGCATAGGTCAGGCGCAAGCGCTCACGCAGGTTCTTCAGGCCGATGCCGGTGCCGCTGGACTGGGTATTGAAGCCCAGGCCGTCGTCGGCGACGGTGATGGTGACGTGGTCGTCGAACGCGCGCGCCAGGATCCAGACCGTGCCGCCGCCGGGCTTGGGTTCCAGGCCATGCTTGATCGCGTTCTCGACCAGGGTCTGCAGCATCATCGACGGCAGCGGCAGCGTCTTCATCGCTTCCGGCACCTGGAGTTCCAGCTGCAGCCGCGCGCCCATGCGGATCTTGAGGATCTCCAGGTAGGCCTGGGTGCGTTCCAGCTCTTCGCCGAGCGAACTCAGTGCGTCCTCGGCACTGGGCAGCGAGCGGCGCAGGTACTGGATCAGGTAACCGAGCATCAGGTCGGCGCGCGGCGGATCGGTGCGCGCCAGCACCTGCGCGCTGGCCAGCGTGTTGTACAGGAAGTGCGGCTCGACCTGCGCGTGCAGCAGATTCAGCCGCGCCACGGTCAGTTCCTGATCGGTGGCCGCCTGCTTGGCGGCGGCCTGCTCGTCGCGGCGCAACTCGGCGACGCGGCGCGCCACCGCGCGGCTCAGCGCCTCGGCGTTCTCGTAGTTGCTGCCCTCGTCGACCGCGAACAGGTCGATCCAGGCGCTGGCGTCGGGTTCCAGCAGCAGGGTCAGGCTGCTGGTCCCGGCGCCGGGGGTCAGCGTCGCCAGCACCTGGTTGCGCTTCACCGCGAAGCGCGCGGCCAGGTTCCAGCGCGACGGCGTGCGGCCGTTGTACGGATCGATGCGGCGCACCTTGGCGCGCACCTGCAGGCTGTCGGCGGCGCTCTCGATCTCTTCCACCCGCGGCAGTTCGCGCACCGCCGCAGCGACCAGCGCGAACGCATCGCGGGTGTCCAGCGGGATCTCGATCTGCCGGCGCTGGCGGCTGGATAGTGTGGCGTTGTCCAGCCGCCCGGCGATCAGCCAGACCCGGCGCAGATGGGTGATGCCGGCGACCAGCGCCGACAGTATCAGCAGCATCGCCAGCAGGCCGAAGAACCAGCCGGGCCGGTTTTCCATGCCGTAGAACAGGCCGCTCCAGACGAAGCCGGCGACGATCACCGCCGCCACCCAGGCGCACAGCAGGCGGAGGATCAGGGACACGCTGGAAAACATGGCGGCGGGGATCGGTGACATGGCCGCGAGCATAGCCGCGGCAGCGTAGGCCGCCAGTCCCCTTGCGACAAAACCCTGCAAGCGCGGACGGAACCTCGGATCGGCGGCGCCAAACCGCGGTGCCGGCGACGGTTCGGCCGTGCGCCTGCGCGTGCGCCTGCCGCGCGCATGCCGCAGCGACGCGGGCGCGCACGCTCGCTTAGACTTCGGCCGTCACCATCAGGAGCCCGGCATGCACCGACGACACTTCCTGCGCAGCGGCGCACTGGCCGCCGCCACCTTCGGCGCCGGTCCCTTGCTCGCGCAGCCACGGCGCGATGCCGCGTTGCCGCCGCCAGCGCCGCCCCGGCCGATCCTCCCCGTAGCACCCGCCCCCAGCGCCGCCTTCGCGGCGCCGGCGCCGCTGGCGCCGATCCGCGCCAGCGCCGACCGCATCGTCGCGCTGCACGCATGCACGCGTCCGTTCCGCGCGCAGGGGCCGCGCATCGAGGCCGAGCGCATCGGCCGCAAGACCGTGATCCACAACTACGGCCATGGCGGCAGCGGCTGGTCGCTGTCGTGGGGATCGGCGGCGATCGCCACGCAGCTGGCGCGCGCCACCGGCCAGACCCAGCTGGCGGTGATCGGCTGCGGCGCGATCGGCCTGACCACCGCGCTGGTCGCGCAGCGCGCCGGGCTGCGCGTGCGCATCTATGCCAGGGAGCGGCCGCCGGAAGTGCGTTCCTCTTTCGCCACCGGGGTGTGGTCGCCGGATTCGCGGGTGTGCACTAGCGCTTACGCCACGCCCGAGTTCGGGCGGCGCTGGGAACGGATGGCGCGCACCTCGTTCGACATGTACCAGAACCTGCTCGGCCTGCCTGGCGATCCGATCGAGTGGCGCGACGGCTACGTGCTGTCGGATGTGCCGTTCGACCAGCCCAGCGGCCATGGCGGCAACGGCGAACCCGACTACCCAGCGCTGGAGGCGCAGTATCTGGCCGACCTCGGCCCGCACTCGCAGCCGCTGGCGGCAGGCCAGCATCCGTTCCGGGTGGCGCATGTGCGCCGCTACACGCAACTGGTGTTCAACATCAGCGCCTATGCGCGGCTGCTGCTGGACGATTTCCTCGCCGCCGGCGGCGAGATCGAGACGCGCGAGTTCGCAAGCCCGCGCCAGTTCGCCGACCTGCGCGAGAAGACCCTGGTCAACGCCACCGGCTATGGCGCGCGCGCCCTGCTCGGCGACGACAGCCTGGTGCCGGTGCGCGGACAGACCGCGCGGCTGGTACCGCAGCCGGAAGTGACTTACGGACTGGTCTATCGCGGCCACAACCTCAACGTGGTGCCGCGCCGCGACGGCATCCTGGTGCAGGCGCAGGCCGACGGCGATTTCGGCAATCCCGATGCCACTCCGGACCGCGCAGCCTCCGAGGCGGCGGTGGCGCGGCTGGCCGCGCTGTTCGCGTAACCGCGATGCGCCACGCTACAGCCGGCTGACACTGCGGATGCGGATCTCGTCGCTGTCCACGCCATGCCGCTGCGCCGCCTGCGCGCGCAGTTGCTGCAGCAGGCGTTGCGGGTCCAGCGGCGCATCGTCGTCCCAACTGTGCGCCAGCGTGCCCCAGGCCACGCGCTGGCCGAAGCTGTAGGCGTCGTAGTCGGCCAGGTAGTGGCGCGCGCGCTCAGGTGCCGACGTGGACATCGCCTTCGTAGCCGTTGCAGCCCAGGTGTTCCAGCGCGATCGAAAGGGCCAGCGCGTAGCTCTGCGCGCAATAGCCGCCGACCTGCCCCACGCGCTGCCGCGAGGCCGCGCACAGGCAGGGTTCGCGCTGGTCGCAGGCATCGTCGTGCACCTCCACGTACGGCCGGCCGAGATGCGCCACAGCCGCGGCGGTGGCGGCGCTGTCCGAGCACGCGCCCGGATCCAGCAGCAGCATTTCCACCGCCGCCGCGTCGGCCTGGGCCAGCGCCTGCAGCAGTTCGCTCTCGCTGGCGCAGCCGCGCACCGCCAGGGTCTTGCCGGCACGGCCGGCATGCTCGAGCAATTGCCGCATCACCCGCGGCGCGATGCGCGCCGGGCGGCCGCGATGGCCGGCCACGCAGTCCGGGCCGCGCAACAACAGGATCGACATGGCGGCGCCCTCAGTTGGCCAGCGCCGCGCGCGCGCCGAGATGGCGCGCGGCCACGCCCAGCGCGATCGCATAGCTGTCGGCGAGCGCGCCATTGGCGATCACCGTCAGCAGCGGCGCGTGGCGCGGATGCAGCAGCGGCTCCAGCGCCTGCGCGCTGGCGTCGTGCACTTCGATGTAGGGGTGGCCGAGCGCATCGAGCGCCTCGCGCAGGTGCGCGCCGTGATCGGCCAGGTCCGCGGCCGGCAGCTCGCCGGAGTCCAGCAGCACCAGTTCGGTCTCGTCGTGCGCGCCCTGCTGCAGCCGCGCCACGATCTGCGCCGCATCGGCGCAGGCCACCGGCACCACCTGGGCGCCGGACGCGCCGGCCAGGCACCGCGCAACGGCAATGGCCGGCGCATCGCGGTGCGGGCCTTGGATCACCAGAATCGACATGGAACACATCCAACGGAAAGGACGCTGCAGACTCTAGGCCTGTGCCGCGTAAGCGCGCCATTGCAGTAGGCGGCTGGGGCGTAAAGCTTGCGTAAGAACTGCCGGGATTGGGAATTCGGGATTCGGGATTGGAAGAGCGCAAGCCGGGAGAGTCCTGCTTCGCGCCCCATTGCTTTTGCGAATCCCAAATCCCCCAATCCCGAATCCCGGAAGTGCGGCGCCGCCGCGCTTCTGCGATCATCCCCGGTTTCCCGCTGCCGACGCCGCCAGGAACCTTCCATGACCCAAACCGCCTTGCGCCGCGATGTCGGCCCATTCGCCCTGATGCTGACCGGCCTGGGCTCGATCATCGGCTCCGGCTGGCTGTTCGGCGCCTGGCGCGCGGCCGGGCTGGCCGGCCCCGGCGCCGTCTGGGCCTGGCTGCTGGGCGCGGCAATCGTCACCACCATCGCCCTGGCCTATGCCGAACTGGGCGCGATGTTCCCCGAGTCCGGCGGCATGGTCCGCTACAGCCACTACTCGCACGGCTCGCTGGTCGGCTTCATCGCCGGCTGGGCCAACTGGATCGCGATCGTGTCGGTGATCCCGGTCGAGGCCGAGGCCTCGGTGCAGTACATGGCGTCGTGGCCGTGGCAGTGGGCGCAGGATCTGTACGTGCAACAGCCCGGCGGCGCCGGCGAGCTGTCGGTGCCGGGCCTGTACATCGCCGCGGCGCTGGTGCTGGTGTATTTCCTGCTGAACTTCTGGAGCGTGAAGCTGTTCGCGCGCTCCAACAGCCTGATCACCGTGTTCAAGCTGGTGGTGCCGGCGCTGACCGGCGTGGCGCTGATCGCCAGCGGTTTCCACAGCGAGAACTTCAGCGTCGGCCTGCATGGCGGCACGCATACGATCGATTTCGCCGCGGTGCTGACCGCGGTGGCCACCGCCGGCATCGTGTTCAGCTTCAACGGCTTCCAGAGTCCGGTGAACCTGGCCGGCGAAGCGCGCGATCCCGGCCGCAGCATCCCGTTCGCGGTGCTCGGCTCGATCGCGCTGGCCACGGTGATCTACCTGATCCTGCAGGTGGCCTACATCGGATCGGTGCCGCCGGAGCTGCTGGCCAAGGCCGGTTGGCACGGCATCGATTTCCGCTCGCCGTTCGCGCAGCTGGCGATCATCGTCAACCTGCACTGGCTGGCGATGCTGCTGTACGTGGATGCCTTCGTCAGCCCCAGCGGCACCGGCATCACCTACACCGCGACCACCGCGCGGATGATCTACGGCATGGAGAAGAACGGCACCTTGCCGAAGGTGCTGGGCAAGCTGCATCCGCACTGGGGCGTGCCGCGCCCGGCGATGTTCTTCAACCTGGCGGTGTCCTACCTGTTCCTGTTCTTCTTCCGCGGCTGGGGCACGTTGGCGGCGGTGATCTCGGTGGCCACGATCATCTCCTACCTGACCGGCCCGATCAGCGCGATGGCGCTGCGCCGCCACGCGCCGGAGATGCACCGTCCGCTGCGCATCTTCGGCCTGCCGGTGCTGGCCGCCACCGCCTTCGTGCTGGCCACCGAGCTGCTGTACTGGGCGCGCTGGCCGCTGACCGGCGAGATCATCGTGCTGATGCTGGTGGCGCTGCCGGTGTACGCCTACTACCAGCACCGCCAGGGCTGGAAGGATTTCGGCAAGCACCTGCGCGGCGCCAGCTGGCTGATCGCCTACCTGCCGACCATCGCGCTGCTGTCGTGGGCTGGCAGCACCACCTTCGGCGGCCATGGCTACCTGTCCTACGGCCCGGACCTGATCGTGGTCGGCGTGGTCGCGCTGGGCTTCTACTTCTGGGGCGTGCGCGCCGGCTGGCGCACGCCGTCGCTGCAGCAGGCCAGCGCCGGCTGAGGCCGGCATCGGCTCAGCTGCCGCGCAGCGCCTGCAGCAGGCGCGAGACCAGCGTGGCACCGACGAATCCCGGCAGGCTGCACAGCAACGCCATGGTGAAGGTCTCGATGACATCAAGCTGCGTGCTCAGCATCGCGAACGCGATGCCGAGGCAGATCAGGGACGACAGAAGTCCCACCATGCCGAGCCGCGCATGCGCGCGCCAGCCGCGCAACTGCGGCCAGTACCACGCCGCGATCGCGCCGGTCAGCAAGGCCGGCAACGCGCCGAACAGGTAGGACACCAGCGCGATCGCCAGCGCGGCCAGCAGCGCATTGCCGAACGGCAGGCTGCCCCCCGCCGTTCCAGTCAGCAACAGCAACGGCGCCGCCACCAGGAACGTTCCGAGCGGCGGCCCCGCGATCAGGAACGCCAGCACCACGCCGGTGCGCACCAGTCCAGGATGCAGCGGGTCGATGGCCTCGGCGGCGGCGGCCCGATCGTCGCCTTGCGGCACATCGGTGCCGGACACCTGCGGGGCATGCGCCGGAGTCGTGGGCGCAGCAGAGACGGTATCGGTATCGGTATCGGATGGATCGTCGGTCGTCATGGATCAGTGCCGTTTCGGTGTCGTTGACGCGTCGTTGCGGTGGCGCCCACCTTGCGACGACTGAGAGACCTTGGAAATGCCGATCGCCATCGGCGGGCTGCGCGGTGGCAGGAGACGGTCCCGGCGCCACGTCCAGCAAGGCGAATGCGATACAGGGCGGGCACGGACCGCAGCAGTCCAGCTATGCCGATTCGGGCGCACGCGCCCCGCCACGCAGCGCCTGCAGCACGCGTGAGATCAGCGTGGCGCCGACGAACCCCGCCAGCGCGCACAAGGCCAGGGCGATGGCGACCTCGTTGGCGGGCGGCGGCGGGCGGCGCAGCAGCGCGATCGCCGCGCCGACGCAGATCGCCGACAGCAGCGCGGCGGCCAGGCCCAGCCGCAGATGCGCGCGCCAGCCGCGCAGGCGTGGCCAAAACCGTGCGGCCAGCAGGCCGGTCAGCAGGGCCGGCAACGCGCCGAACACATAGGAAAACAGCGCCATCATCAGGGCCAGCAACAGGCTACTGGCGGAGGGCCCGTTTCCCGACCACACGATGGCCACAGGAAGGCCGACCACGACCGTGCCCAGCGGCGGACCGGCGATCAGGAACGCCAGCACCACGCCGGTGTGGACCAGCCAGCGCGGCAATGGATCGGCGCCTTCGTCCGGCACAGGCCGGGCGAGACGTTGCTGAGCTCCGGCCGGGACCGCCCGCGGATCGGCCGCGGGGTCCGGTCTCTCGGCCGTCACCGCCCCGCAGGACCGGCTTGCCGCTGCGCCGCGCTGATGGCGCGGGTGGCGAGCGCGCGCAGTCGCTGCAACACGATCGAAACCAGAGCGTTACCCACGGCGCCGGCCAGCGTGGACAGCGTCAATCCAAGGACCACGTTATGGTCCAGAAACGGTTCGTCGGCGACCCGCAAAAACGCGACGACGACGCACGGTGCCGACAGCAGCCCCGCGATCGCGCCAAGCCGCAGATGCAGCCGCCAGCCGCGCTGACGCGACCACCAACACGCGGCCGCGATGCCCGTCAGCAATGTCGGCAGCCCGAACACCGCGTAGGAGGAAACCACCGCCAGGGCCAAGGCAATCGCCAGGGCCGGGAGGAACGTACTGTCAACCAACCACATCAGCGATGGCAGGCAGACCAGGAACGTGCCCAGCGGCGGAGCGAACATCAGGAAAAGCGCCACGATGGACACGAACAGCGGCCAGCGCGGCAGTGCAGCGTCGCCGGTGCCGGCCGCGCGCTGAACGACCCGCACCGGATTTCCCCGTGGGTCGACCGCGCGCACCGACGAGCGCCCGCTCATCGCGCGGCGTCGGTGCTCTGCCGCTGCGCGGCGCTGGCGTCGCGGGTGGCACGGAACTCAGAGTCGCTGCTCCAGTTCGGCCATTGCGGCGAGTTGGCCAGCTCCGCGCCCAGCGTGTACAGCACCTGCAGGTCGCGCGCGGCGCCGGCGAAGGTCCAGCTCGGCAGCCATTCGTCGCCGGGCTGGTGGTAGCGCTTGGCGGTGTAGTCGTCGGAGGCGGCCTTGCCGGCCTTGATCCCGCCGTCCACCCAGTCCTGCCCGGCCGCGAACGACAGCGCCGGCACGCCGCGCTTGGCGAAGGAGAAGTGGTCGGAGCGGAAGAAGTAGCCGGCTTCCGGCTTCGGGTCCGGCGTGTAGCGCAGGTCCCAGCGCTTGGCGACCGTCTTCAGGTCCTCGAGCAGGTCCAGCTTGGCGGTGCCGTAGATGCCGAAATCGCGCGACGGGCCGAACGGGCTCATGCCGTCCATGTTGATCACCGCCACCGTGCGCGCCAGCGGATACAGCGGCTTGGACGCGTAGTACTCCGAGCCGAGCAGGCCCTTCTCCTCGGCAGTGACCGCCAGGAACACCACCGAGCGCTGCGGCGCCGGACCCTTGGCGAACACGCGGCCCAGTTCCAGCAGCGCGGCGGTGCCGCTGGCGTTGTCCAGCGCGCCGTTGAAGATGCGGTCGCCGTTGGCGTCGGGCGCACCGACGCCGATGTGGTCCCAGTGCGCGGTGTAGATCACGCTGTCGTCCGGATGGGTGCTGCCGGGCAGCCGCGCGACCACGTTGTGCGAGGTGATGACCTCCGACTTCACCGCATAGTCGGCATGCAGGCGCTCGCCCTTCAGTTCCACCGGTTTGAAGTCGCGCGATTGCGCCTGCTTCTTCAACGCCTCGAAATCCAGCCCGGCGCGCTTGAACAGGTCCACCGCCAGGTCGCGCTGGATCCAGCCTTCGAGCGTGGGATGGGCGGCCTTGGGATCGTCGCGGACCACGTCGAACATGCTGTTGGTGTTGGAGCTGGCCACCGTGGCCCAGCCGTAGGAGGCCGGGGCGGTCTCGTGCACGATCAGCACGCCGGCCGCGCCCTGCCGCGCGCCCTCTTCGTACTTGTAGGTCCAGCGGCCGTAGTAGGTCATGCCCTTGCCGTCGAACGCGCCCTTGCCGGTCTCGAAGTCCGGGTCGTTGATCAGCACCACCGCGATCTTGCCCTTCAGATCCACGCCCTTGAAGTCGTCCCAGTCGCGCTCCGGCGCCTTGACCCCGTAGCCGACGAACACCAGCGGCGCGCCGTCGATGGCGACCTGGGTGCTGCCGTCGAGCGCGGCGCGCACGGCGATCTGCTGGCCCTGGGTCAGCGCCTGGCGCTTGCCGCCGGCCTCGACCGCCACCTGCGGGGTGCCGACGATGTCGGCGCGGCGCAGCGGCACCGCCTGCGTCCACAGCCGCTTGCCGTCCTGCAGGTCGCCGCCCGGCTGCAGGCCCGCGGCCTGGAACTGCGCGCTGAGGTAGGCCACGGTCTTGTCCTCGCCCGGCGTGGCCGGCGCGCGGCCTTCGTACGCGTCGGAGGACAGCGTCTTGACGTCGGCGGAAATGCGTTTGGTGTCGAAACTCGGTGCGGACGGCGGCGCCGCCATCAGTGCGCCGGAAATCGCCAGCGCCAGCATGCCCATGATCGGTCGCTTCACTCTTGCCCCTTGGATGGATGTACCCGCCCGAGTGTAGCGACGCCCGCGGCGGGCGGACACGCGGGGCCGGCAGTACCCGGGAAGATGTGACACACCGCTCAAATTGCCATCTGCGCATGCTCTAATCACCGCGCTCGCCAAAGCGCATCGCAGCGTCGTGGACAAGCCGCCCTTCTGTGTCGGCAATCACGACGCCCGCCGCATCGGCTTCCGATGATGGCCACCATGCGCCTACGCCCCCACCTTTGGGCCGCTCCGTCTTGGGCCGGCCGCTTTCGGAGAACCAGAGAGATGTCGACGTCGAAGAAATCCCGCATCACCCGCTGCCTGCTGGCCGCGGCGCTACTGGCGGCCAGCGGTTCGGCCTGGAGCTATGCCATCAACGGCGGCAAGGTGGTGGACGACAAAGGCAACGCGGTGCAGCTGCGCGGCGTCAACTGGTTCGGCTTCGAGACCAACGTGCACAGCGTGCACGGCCTGTGGGCGCGCAACTGGAAGGACATGATCACGCAGATGCAGGGCCTGGGCTTCAACGCCGTGCGCCTGCCGTTCTGCCCGCAGACCTTGAACGGCACCGCGCCGAGCAGCATCGACTACGGCCTCAATCCGGACCTGCAGGGCCTGAGCGCGTTACAGGTGATGGACAAGGTGATCAACGAACTCAGCAGCCGCGGCATGTACGTGCTGCTCGATCACCACACGCCGGACTGCAATGCGATTTCCGAGCTGTGGTACACCTCCTCCTACAGCGAGCAGCAGTGGCTCAACGACCTGACCTTCGTCGCCAAGCGCTACGCCAGCGTGCCGGGCGTGATCGGCCTGGACCTGAAGAACGAGCCGCACGGCGCGGCCACCTGGGGCAGCGGCAACGCCGCCACCGACTGGAACAAGGCCGCCGAACGCGCCTCGGCCGCGGTGCTGAAGGTGGCGCCGAAATGGCTGATCGTGGTCGAAGGCATCGGCGAGAACGCGAACTGCTCCAGCAGCGGCGGCCACTTCTGGGGCGGCAACCTGGAGCCGCTGGCCTGCACCGCGCTGAACATTCCGGCCAACCGCCTGCTGCTGGCGCCGCACGTGTACGGCCCGGACGTGTTCATGCAGTCCTACTTCAGCGCCTCCAATTTCCCGGCCAACATGCCGGCGATCTGGGAGCAGCACTTCGGCAAGTTCGTGCAGTCCGGCCACGCGCTGATGCTCGGCGAGTTCGGCGGCAAGTACGGCCAGGGCAATGCGCTGGACGTGAAGTGGCAGAACGCGCTGGTCGATTACCTGGTCGGCAAGGGCATCCACAGCGGCTTCTACTGGTCGTGGAATCCGAACAGCGGCGACACCGGCGGCATCCTCAACGACGACTGGAAATCGGTGCGCACCGACAAGGTCACCCTGCTGAAGAAACTGTGGGGCGATTCCAGCGGCTCCACGCCGACGCCTACGCCGACGCCTACTCCGACGCCCACTCCAACACCGACACCGACGCCCACGCCCACGCCGACTCCCGGCAGCGCCAGCTTCAGCACCAAGACCGTGGTGGACAGCGACTGGAACGCCGGCTATTGCCACCGCGTGCAGGTGACCAACACCGGCAGCGCCAGCGGCAACTGGGCGGTCACGCTTTCGATCAGCGGCACCGTCAACAACCTGTGGAATGCCACGTGGTCGCAGTCCGGCAGCACGCTCAAGGCATCCGGCGTGGACTGGAACAAGACCCTGGCCCCCGGCGCCATGGCCGAATTCGGCTTCTGCGCCGCGCGCTGAGATCGCCTGTAACCGAATCGCCGCCGCGTGCACTGCGCGGCGGTAGCAACAACGGCAGCGTCGCGCGACGCTGCCGTGCGCGTTTCAGGCCATCGCACTGCGTCATGGCGCGTGGCGATCCGGATGGCGATCGCTGCAGGAGCGGCTCTGGGGCGTTTCGAAACATCGAACACGACGGGGTTTTCCCGTCGACGCCGGCCGCCACTGAAATCGCTCCCAGCGTCCGCCGATCGGCAAACCGCGCGCGGCCGAGCATCGCTGCTGTGCCATAAGTCACGTTCCGGGTCCGGCACGCGGCCACTATGCTGGTCCATTCTCCTCAACAGGCCCGGCCCAATGCTTCGACCCTTGTCGTTGTTGATTTCCAGCATCCTCACCCTTGGCGTCGGCGCCGCCATCGCACCGGCCAGCGCCGCGCCGCCGGCGCTGGCGGCCAAGGCCACCGTGCCGGAGATCGCCTACACCCGCTTCACCCTGCCCAACGGCCTGACCGTGGTGGTGCACGAAGACCACAAGGCGCCGGTGGTGGCGGTGAGCATCTGGTATCACATCGGCTCCGGCGACGAACCGGCCGGCAAGACCGGCTTCGCCCACCTGTTCGAGCACCTGATGTTCTCCGGCTCGGAGAACCACAAGGGCACCTATTTCCAGCCGTTCGAAAAGGTCGGCGCCACCGACATGAACGGCACCACCTGGTTCGACCGCACCAACTACTTCGAGACCGTGCCGACCACCGCGCTGGACATGGCGCTGTGGATGGAATCTGATCGCATGGGCCACCTGCTCGGCGCGATCGGGCAGAAGGAACTGGATACCCAGCGCGGTGTGGTGCAGAACGAGAAGCGCCAGGGCGAGAACCGCCCGTACGGGCGCGTGGACGAGAACATCCTGGCCAACATCTTCCCGGCCAACCACCCGTACCAGCACGACACCATCGGCTCGATGGCCGACCTCGACGCGGCCTCGCTGGACGACGTCAAGCAGTGGTTCCACGACAACTACGGCGCCGCCAACACCACCCTGGTGCTGGCCGGCGACATCACCGTGGCCCAGGCGAAGGCCAAGGCCGAGCAGTACTTCGGCGACATCCCCGCCGGCAAGCCGGTGCCGCGCCAGCAGCCGTGGATCACCCCGCTGGCCAAGCAGACCCGCGGCGTGCAGCACGACCATGTCGCGCAGCCGCGCATCTACCGCACCTGGGTGGCGCCGCAGCTGGGCAGCGACGACGCCGTGCAGCTGGACCTGGCCACCACCGTGCTCGGCGGCGGCAAGACCAGCCGCCTGTACCAGCGCCTGGTGTACCGCGACAACCTGGTGGACGACGTCTCGGCCAGCGTCCAGCCGTTCGCGCTGGCCAGCCAGCTGCAGATCAGCGCCGACGTGAAGGACGGCGTGGACCCGGCCAAGGTCGAGGCCGCCATCGCCGACGAACTGAAGAAGTTCCTCGCCGAAGGCCCGAGCGCCGACGAACTGCAGCGCGCGCAGGTCAACTACCGCGCCGGCTTCGTGCGCGGCCTGGAGAAGGTCGGCGGCTTCACCGGCAAGGCCGCGATCCTGGCCGAGGGCCAGGTCTACCGCAAGGATCCGGGCGCCTACCAGCACGACCTGCAGCGCGTCCAGGCCGCCACCGCGGCCAGCGTGCGCAAGGCCGCCGACACCTGGTTCGGCAAGGGCGACTACCTGCTGACCGTGCTGCCGGCCGGCGACGGCTTCGACCCGGTGGCCGAGGCCAAGGCGGTCAAGCCGCTGCCCGCGGCCGACGGCAAGCCCGCACCCGCGCTGCCGGCCAAGGCCAGCTACAGCGTCGGCAAGAACCAGGTCGATCGCGCCGCCGGCATCCCGGAGACCAGCCAGTTCCCGAGCCTGAGCTTCCCGCAGCTGCAGCGCGGCAAGCTCAAGAACGGCATCGAGGTGGTGCTGGCCGAGCGCCACACCATCCCGGTGACCCAGGTCGAACTGCTGTTCGACGCCGGCTACGCGGCCGACAAGGGCGGCAAGCTCGGCACCGCCAACTTCACCGCGGCGCTGATGAACGAGAGCACCCGCAGCCTGGATTCGGTGGAAGTGGCGCAGCGCCGCCAGCGCCTGGGCGCGATCACCAGCGTGGCGTGCGAGCTGGACAGCTGCGCCGCCTCGCTCGACGCGCTCAACGACCAGCTGGCGCCGTCGCTGGCGCTGTTCGCCGACATCGTGCGCAACCCGGCGTTCAAGGCCGAGGACATCGAGCGCGTGCGCGGCCAGTGGCTGGCCTCCATCGCGCAGGAGAAGACCCAGCCGCAGGGCCTGGCGCTGCGCACCCTGCCGCCGCTACTGTACGGCCCGCAGCATCCCTACGGCGTGCCGCTCACCGGTAGCGGCACCGAGAAGGCGATCAAGAGCCTGAGCGCCAGCGACCTGACCGCGTTCCAGAACGGCTGGCTGCGCCCGGACAACCTGCGCATCCTGGTCGCCGGCGACACCACCCTGGCGCAGATCATCCCGCAGCTGGACGCGGCGTTCGGCGACTGGCAGCCGCCGGCGGCCACGCGTCCGAGCAAGACCCTGTCGCAGGTCGCTGCGCAGCCCAAGCCGCGCGTGTTCCTGATCAACCGCGCCGACGCGCCGCAGTCGCTGATCCTGGCCGGCCTGCTGGCGCCGTCGACCAAGGCACCGAACAACCTCGCCATCGGCGTGGCCAACGGCGCCTTCGGCGGCACCTTCACCTCGCGGTTGAACATGAACCTGCGCGAGGACAAGCGCTGGGCCTACGGCGCCAACAGCTTCATGCTGGATGCGCAGGGCCAGCGCCCGTTCCTGTTCTTCGCCCCGGTGCAGACCGACAAGACCGCCGAGTCGGCCGCCGAGATCCTGAAGGAAGCCAAGGCCGTGGTCGGCGACAAGCCGCTGACCGCCGACGAGATCGCCAAGATCAAGAACCAGCGCATCCGCGCCCTGCCGGGCAGCTTCGAGACCACCGGCGCGGTGCTGGGCGCGGTCGAGAGCATCGTCCAGTACGGACGTCCGGACGACTACGTGCAGACCCTGAAGACGCGCCTGGAAGGCATCGACCAGACCGCGGCGGAAGCGGCGATCAAGGAAATCGTCGCGCCGCAGGCGATGACCTGGGTCATCGTCGGCGACCTCAAGCAGATCGAGGCGCCGGTACGCGCGTTGAAGCTGGGCGAGGTGCAGGTGCTGGACAGCGATGGCCAGCCGGTCAAGGCGAAGGCCAAGGCCGCCGGCAAGCAGTAAGGCGACACGCGCATGGCCGGGAGATCCCGGCCATGCGTTGCAAGGCGGCGTGCGGGCGGATCGCCCGCGACGCCGGAACGGCTTTGCCTCGCGACGCGCGCGCAGTGGTGCACACGCTGCCCGATCCCCAGTCTCGCGTTAGAGGCACGCGCACAAGCGCGCTGCCGATTGCAGCCATCGTTGCGCGCTGCACGCATCGGTCGCTCGACATCCAAGCAGTGCAAGATCGGGACGACGGCCACGAGCCGGTCCTTCCTGTTTCCGGAAAAAGCTGGCTGACCGAGCATCCTCGCAGAAGTAGACTCGCCTCCTGGACGCGGCTGCCGATCGGAGATGGCAATGCTTGAGAACACATTCTCGGATGGCGAAGCGGCCATCACCCCAGCGGACCTGGATCACCTGGAATCGGTGATTGGCAGGAAGCTGCCGACTCCCTTCAGGGAGCATTACCTCAAGTACAACGGCGGTATGCCTGAGCGAGCGTATTGGGTCGGCGAAGATGATTACGAGCCGATCGAGGTCGCCACTTTCAAACCGATCGCGCATTGCGACTACACGCTGCTGTCCACCTACCGGTTGATGCTGCAGAAACAGGTTCTGCCCGCACGCCTGCTGCCGTTCGCGAACGACTGCGGCGGCAATTTCTTTTGTCTGGATCTGGACACGGGAGCCGTCAGCTATTTCACCACCGACACCTTCGACAGCGAGCTCAGCCCGGAACAGAACCAGGCCCACTCCGAAAGGCCGCTCTGCCCGGATTTCCTCCAATTCGTCCAAGGGCTGATCGACGAGGAGGATGCGGACGAGGAATGAACCGGCCAGAAAAACGCGCATGGCCGGCAATGTCCTTCACGGCTCTTGGCCGCAGCGCTTGCTATCCCGGACACCTGTCCTCGCCTGCCACCGCCGATGCCGACCGCCTCGCCCCGCCACCGCGCCGACGCCGCACCGCGCATCCGCATCGGCTGCGCCGGCTGGTCGATCGCCAGCAGCCAGCGCGCGCTGGTCGGCGAGGGCGCAAGCCAGTTGGCGCGCTATGCCACGCGTTTCGATGCGGTCGAGATCAACTCAACGTTCTATCGCGCCCACCGCGCGAGCACCTATCAGCGCTGGGCCGACAGCGTGCCGGCGGATTTCCGCTTCTCGGCCAAGCTGCCGCGTACGATCACCCACGACGCGCGCCTGTCCGGCGTGGGGCCGCTGTTGCAGACCTTCCTCGATGAGGTAGGCCACCTCGGCGACAAGCTCGGCTGCCTGCTGGTGCAACTGCCGCCGAGCCTGGCCTTCGATGCGCGCACCGCCACCAGCTTCTTCGCCATGCTGCGGCGCCGCTGGCACGGCGGCATCGCCTGCGAGCCGCGCCACGCCAGCTGGTTCGGCGCACGCACCGAGGTCTTGTGGCAGCGCCACCGCATCGCCCGCGTCGCCGCCGATCCGGCACTGAACGCCAGCGCCGCGCAGCCCGCCGGCACCGCGACGCCGGCCTATTGGCGCTGGCACGGCGCGCCGCGCATCTACTACAGCGACTACGCCGACGACACGCTGCGCGGCCTGGCCGAACGTGTCGTCGCCGCTACGCCGCACACGAACGAAGCCTGGGTGATCTTCGACAATACGGCGCTCGGCCACGCGCTCAACAACGCCACCACGCTGCAGGCGCAGCTGCGTGCGCTAGGCGCCGGCGCAGCCGGCTGACCGCCACGGCGCGCCGATGGTGCCGTTTGCGGGACAAGGGCCCGCCCTCCTGCGGCTGGAACCGGACACTCGTTCGCCCCCCTGTAGGAGCGGCTTCAGCCGCGACGAACGAAGCCACGAACCTTCCGGCACCCGACTGTCACCGAGGCACGGCGCTCCGCTGGCCTGCTCCAGGTCGGCAGGCGTACGCAAGCAGCCAACAGCCCTCCCGCCCCGCAGCCGCGGCGCCAAGCCCTGCAGGCGGCACCATCCGACTGGCCCCGCTCTTGCATCGTCCCTGGCATGTCTCCGCAACGCGCTCCGATTCAAGCCAGCCGGCGCATGGCCGATATCGCCAGATCGGCCGATCGCGTTGCGCCTCGGCCGGAACGCTCCGCGCTTCCAGGTTTCGCCAGCGAGCGGCCGCCACAGCCGCCAGTCACCCGCCCCCTCCTTCGGTCGTTTACCATGCCGCACGCATCCTGCTCTGGACCCGAGATGAGCCATGCCGCTCCTCCCTGTTGCACGCCGCTGCTGAGCCTGTCGCTGGGCCTGCTGCTGGGCAACTACGACACCGCCTCGGCGCAGCCCGCGCCGGCGCCGATGCAGGCCGCGCCGGCGCCCGCGCCGCTGACCCCGGATCTGGCCTACCCCGAACTGTTCCAGGCCGTGCAGCGGCAGGAACTGTTCGACGACCAGAAGCACTTCGTCGATGCGCTGCCGCTGCGCGACCCGGCCCTGATCAACGCCGACTACCTGGCGCAGCGCCAGCAGCCCGGCTTCGACCTGCGCCGCTTCGTCGCCGCCAACTTCGAGGAATCCGGCCCGGTGCAGACCGAGGCGATCCGCCAGGACACCGGCCTGCGCGAGCACATCGACGCGCTGTGGCCGCTGCTGGTGCGGCGCCAGGTGGACGTGCCGGCGCACAGCAGCCTGCTGTCGCTGCCGCAGCCCTACGTGGTGCCGGGCGGGCGCTTCCGCGAGGTCTACTACTGGGATTCGTACTTCACCATGCTCGGCCTGGTCGAGAGCGGCGAGCGCGAACGCAGCCGGCAGATGCTGGACAACTTCGCCTACCTGATCGACACCTACGGGCACATCCCCAACGGCAACCGCAGCTACTACCTGAGCCGCTCGCAGCCGCCGTTCTTCTCGCACATGGTGCAGCTGCAGGCCAAGGTGGAAGGCGACGCGGCCTATGCGCGCTACCTGCCGCAGCTGCAGAAGGAACACGCGTACTGGATGCAGGGCGCGCAGGCGCTGGCGCCGGGCAGCGCGCAGGCGCACGTGGTGCGGCTGGCCGACGGCAGCCTGCTCAACCGCTACTGGGACGCGCGCGACACGCCGCGCCCGGAAGCCTGGCTGCACGACGTGCGCACCGCCGCCGAGGCCAAGGACCGCCCCGCCGCCGAGGTCTACCGCGACCTGCGCGCCGGCGCCGAGAGCGGCTGGGACTATTCCAGCCGCTGGCTGGGCGACCGCAAGACCCTGGCCACGATCCGTACCACCGCCATCGTGCCGGTCGATCTCAACAGCCTGCTCTACCACCTCGAAACCACCCTGGCCCTGGCCTGCGCCAAGAACCCGGGCGCGGCCGGCTGCGACACCGACTACGCGGCCCTGGCCAGCGCGCGCAAGACCGCGATGGACAAGCACCTGTGGAGCGACGCCGGCTACTACGCCGACTACGACTGGCAGCAGCGCCGGCTGCGCGACCAGGTCACCGCCGCGGCGCTGTATCCGCTGTTCGTCGGCATCGCCTCGCCGGCGCGCGCCAAGCGCAGCGCCGACACCGTGCAGGCGCAGCTGCTGCGCCCCGGCGGCCTGGCCACCACCCGCCTGCATACCGGCCAGCAATGGGACGAGCCCAACGGCTGGGCGCCGCTGCAGTGGATCGCGGTCGACGGCCTGCGCCGCTACGGCCAGGACGCGCTGGCGCAGCGCATCGGCAGCCGCTTCCTGGCGCGGGTGCAGGCGCTGTTCGCGCAGCAGCACAAGCTGGTGGAGAAGTACGGCGTCGACGCCAAGGCCCAGGGCGGCGGCGGCGGCGAATACGCGCTGCAGGACGGCTTCGGCTGGACCAACGGCGTGACCCTGCTGTTGCTGGACCTGTACGCCAAGCAGGCGCCCGCCGCCGCGGTGGCGCCGGCCGCGCAGCAGGCGCGGCAGCCGGAGCCGGCCACGCCCTGAGGCGGCGGCCGGCGGGTATGCTGCGATCCTTGCCCATACCAAGGATCGAAGATGAGCGTACGTACCCTGGCCGAATTCCTGTCGGCCTCGCGCGAGAAGGATGCTTCCGCCGACGCGTTCGAACTGGAAAGCCCGCACCTGCTGGAAGTGCGCTTGGACGGCCTGGTCTGGGCCAAGGCCGGGGCCATGGTCGCGCGCAAGGGCGCGGTCAAGTTCACCCGCCAAGGCCTGCTGGAACAGGGCCTGGGCAACTTGCTGAAGAAGGCGGTCAGCGGCGAAGGCATGCAGCTGATGAAGATCGAGGGCCAGGGCCGCGTCTACCTGGCCGACGCCGGCAAGAAGATCACCCTGCTGCGCCTGGCCGGCGAGTCGATCTTCGTCAACGGCAACGACGTGCTCGCCATCGAGGCCGGCATCGACAGCCAGATCACCATGATGCGCAGGGTCGCCGGCATGCTCTCCGGCGGCCTGTTCAACGTGCGCCTGAGCGGCCACGGCATCGTCGCCATCACCTCGCACTACGAACCGCTGACGCTGCCGGTCAACGCGCAGAGCGGCCCGGTGTTCACCGACCCCAATGCCACCGTGGCCTGGTCCGGCGGGCTGACCCCGGAGATCGTCACCGACGTCAGCCTGGGCACACTGCTCGGCCGCGGCTCCGGCGAGAGCATCCAGCTGCGCTTCGCCGGCGAGGGCTGGGTGGTGGTGCAGCCGTACGAGGAAGTGGCGCTGCAAGCCAAGAGCTGAGAGCGCGACGCCGACGTCAGCCTGGACACGCTGCTTGGCTGCGGCTCCGGTGAGAGCATCCAGCTGCGTTTCGCAGGCGAGAGCTGAGTGGGCGTGCAGCCGTATGAAAAGAAGTGGCGCTGCAGGCCAGGAGCTGAGACCTGGCGCCGGAGACTGGCGCCGGCGTCGGCCTGGACGCGCTGCTTGGCCGCGGCTCCGGTGAGAGCATCCATCTGCGTTTCGCCAGCGGGAGCTGGGTCATGGTGCAGCCGTACGAAGAAGTGACGCTGCAGGCCAGGAGCTGAGGCCGGCCCACCCAGCCAGCCGCGCTTGCCCGTGGAGCGGCTCGGCCTGCCGCATGGCAGCCGTGACGGCGCATCATGCATCCGTGCAATGCCGCCCGTTTCGTTGCTGCGACGGCCGTGCCGTGGCAGCAGCTTGCGGGCAGCGACTTCGCGCTTGCGCGCGCGGCTGCAGCCACGCGCGCAAGCACGCGGCCCGCAAACGCCCGACGCAAACCCGCGCTACTGCGCTGGCGTTTCCGTCTTGATCCCCATCGCCTCGCGATAGCGCTGGTACAGCGCCATCACCTTGTCGATGTAGTCGCGGGTTTCCGCGTAGGGCGGCACGCCGCGGTAGCGCGCCACGGTGCCGATGCCGGCGTTGTAGGCGGCCGCGGCGAGCGTGCGGTCGCCCTGGTAACGCCGCAGCAGCGACTGCATGTAGCGCGCGCCGCCGGCGATCGACTGGTCGGCGGCGAACGGATCGGCCACGCCGTATTCCTTCGCCACCTCGGGCATCAGCTGCATCACCCCCTGCGCGCCCTTCGGCGACACCGCTGCCGCATCGAAACCGCTTTCGGCATGCGCGATCGCGCGCAGCCACGGATCGTCCACGCCGGTGGCGCGCGCCGCGGCGCGGAACTGCTTGGCGTGCATGTTCAACTGCGGCGCGCCGACCTTGCCCAGTCCCGGATGCGCCGCCTCGCCCGGCGGAGTGACCGCGGTGAAGCGCAGATACGGGCGCGACCCCGGCAGATTGCGCGTGGAATACACCAGGCGCCCGTCCTGCTCGCGTTCGTACAGGGTGCCGCTGAACACGCCCATGCTGCCCCACAGATTGGGTGTGGCGATCGCGGCATCGTCCAGTTCCTTGGCGGTGCAGCGCGACCCCGGCTCCGGCGCGGTCGCCAGGCTGACCGTGCCGTCGCGCACGCAGCGGTACACCGTGCGCGCCTGCGCCGCGGCGACGACGCCGCAGCACAGCAGCAGGCTCAGCAGCGTTCGGGACCAGGGCATGGGGTGGCAGACAGAACCGGCGAAGGCGGGCGCGCATCATCGCGCACCGGGCGTCGGCGCGGGTGAGGACCGGCCAGCCCACCCGTTTTGATGCGCGCCGTTGCAGGAGCGGCTTCAGCCGCGACAGGTTGACCAAGCCGCTGCAGTTCCGGCTCCGCTCGTCGCGACTGAAGTCGCTCCCACAGGAGGCTTGCGGCGAGCCGGCCGGATGCACTGTGGGAGGGACTTCAGTCCCGACTGCTTACGAAATCGGATAGACGACCCACGCCGTTTGTCGCGGCTAAAGCCGCTTCTACAGGAGACTTGCGGCGAGCCGGCCGAGTGCACTGTGGGAGGGACTTCAGTCCCGACTGCTTACGAACTCGGGTAGCTGGCCCACGCCGTTTGTCGCGGCTGAGCCGCTCCTACAAGAGACTTGTAGCGAGCCGGCCGGGTGCACTGTGGGTGGGACTTCAGTCCCGACTGTTTACGAAAGCGAATAGCCGACCCACGCCGTTTGTCGCGGCTGAAGCCGCTCCTACAGGAGACTTGCGGCGAGCCGGCCGGATGCACTGTGGGAGGGACTTCAGTCCCGACTACTTACGAGATCAGATAGCCCGCCCACGCCGCTTGTCACTGCTGAAGCCGCTCCTACAACGGCGCGCAGCCGGGAACGCCACCGCTACGGCGCGCAGGCCGCCAGCTTCTGGTCGGCGTACCACAGCGCGCGCCGCGCCAGGTCGTAGGCGCTGTCGGCGGCGCGCGGCAGGGTCTGCTGCGCCAGGACCGGATCGGCGCCGTGGGCCATGGCGTTTTCCACACGCTGCAGGTCGGCCAGGTTGTCCAGCACCGGCTGCAACAGGCGGCTGCGCTGCGCCGCCGGGCAGGCCGCACGGCGCTGCTCCAGTTCGCCGATCGCCTTGCGGATGCGGCGGCTGGCTTCGCCGTCCAGGCCCGGCGCCTTTTCCAACGCGATCGGCGCGGCCTTGTAGGCGTCGCCGGTGGCCTCGCTGCCGAGGTCGCCCGGGCGCTCGTGCAGCGCGGGGTCGAAGCGCACGTCCGGCGGCGGCCGTGCCACCGCCGACTGGTGGGTGCTCTTGGGCAGCATCTTCTTCATCGCATCGCCGATGCCCTGCATCGCCACGTCGCCCAGGGTGCCGCTGGTGGCCCAGTCCTTGTCGAAGCGGGTGCGCCGGTAGTCGATCGGGTTCGGACGCTCGAGCAGGCGCTTGGCCTTGGCCAGGTCGCGCGGGTTGGTAGTGCCCGGCGGCGTGCCCTGCGCTTCGGCGAACGGGTCCACCGCCACGCCGTCCGGCAGCCGCGCGCTGCCGTCGCGGGTGTACAGCGTGGCGCTCATCGGCGCGGCCTGCGTGGCCACGGGGGCGGCGCTGCGGGTCTGGGGCGGCAGCGGCGCTTGCGCCGCGCGCGCGGCGGCCGGCGCGCGCCGTGCCGCGGCATGCGGCGCGGACGGGGCGGCCTGCGCTTGCGGCGGCGGTGTGGCGACCGGGACTGAGCGCGGCACGAACACCAGCCGCATCGCGTCATCGGCGCGCGGCGGCGCCGCTGCCGGCGCGATCAACAGCAGACGGCCCAGCAACAGCAGGATCAGCAGGGTGGTGGCTGCCGCGCCCAGGCGCAGCAGCCGGTCTTCCGCAGGCGCAGACGTCACGACGATCGAGATTCCATAGCGAGGTATGCGTCCACCGGAGGATTGTCTCCGGACTCCGCTATGGTGCCGTGAGTTCCTGTGCCGCAACGTGTCGGTCGGCGTCCAACACAGTCATGCGCTGCCACCCGCCGCCGGACTGCAGGTGCAAAACCCCTGCCACGCTTGACGCTGCGCCCGATCGCGAGGAAACCGGCTAAGGTGGCCGGTGCTGCTGCGGCGACAGCCGGCGTACAGCCAGCGCGCACCGCTGCCCCTGTTTTTGGAGAACGCCCCGTCGTGAAAACCCATCTACCATGAAGCACGCAATGATCCGTTGGCTAGGCGCCTGTCTGCTGAGCGCCGCCGCCGCGCTGCCGGCCACTGCCGCGCCGTCGCACCTGGACAGCATCGCGCAGCGCGGCACGCTGCGCGTGTGCACCACCGGCGACTACCTGCCCTACAGCCTGCTGCGCGCGGACGGCCGCTACGAAGGCATCGACATCGCCCTGGCGCAGTCGCTGGCGGCCAGCCTGGAGGTGCCGGTGACCTGGGTACCGACGCGCTGGGCGACGCTGCTGCCGGACCTGCTCGCCGATCGCTGCGACATCGCCGTTGGCGGCATCTCGGTGTCGCTGCCGCGGCAGCGCCACGCCTGGTTCAGCGCCGTGCTCGACGTGGACGGCAAGATTCCGCTGGTGCGCTGCGCCGACCAGGCACGCTATCGCGACATCGCGCAGATCGATCGCGCCGAGGTGCGGGTGATCGAACCGCGCGGCGGCACCAACGAAGCCTTCGCCCGCCGCGAACTGCCGCAGGCGCGGCTGACCCTGTCCGACGACAACACCGCGATCTTCCGCGAACTGCTCGAAGGCCGCGCCGACGTGATGATCACCGACGCCTCGGAAGCGCGCTTCCAGCAGCGCCGCGTACCCGGCCTGTGCGCGGTGAATCCGCAACAGCCGCTGCAGTACAGCGAAAAGGCGTTCCTGCTGCCGCGCGACGACATGGCCTGGAAGGCCTACGTGGACCAATGGCTGCACCTGAGCAAGGCCAGCGGCGAGTACCGCAAGGCGCAGGCGCCGTGGTTGGGGGATGACACGGACTAGCTCGCCGCGTGTCGCCGGCAGCCGCATTGCGCAGTACCCGCCCCCGCAGCGATGCCATCGGTAAGGCGCTATGCTGCCAGTGCCGGCGGCTATCGCCCCGGCGGAAAAGGACATCGACAAGGGGACATCATGAAGAACCTATGGAGCGCGCTCGCGTTGGCGGGCGTCATGCTGGTGGCCGGCTGCTCGACCAATAGCGTCGTGCGACAGAGCTACAAGGCCACGGCAGCGGAGACCTACTGGTACCAGATCAAAGGCAACGAAGACACCGACGCCGAAAGCCTGGGCATGTTCCAGCGTCAGCTCGACGAAAAGCTGAGCGAGGCGCATCTGCGCGGTGCCGAAGGCAGCGCCGACGCGCGCAAGATGACGATCACCATCGACCATTACTACATGCGCAGCAACGGCGCGCGTTTCTGGGCCGGCATCATGGCCGGGCGCGACAAGATCAAGAGCAGAGTCGAGGTTGCCGGTGCGGATGGCAAGACTGCGGCGCGCTTCGATGTCGGGTCAACCAATACCAGCGCCTGGGGCACCTCCGAAGGCCTGGTCGGCCGCCATGCCGAAGAAATCGTCGAACGGCTCAAGCAGCTGCAGTAGGCATATGCGTTGGCAATCGCCGTTGTGCGGAGGACGCAACTGGCGTTCTTCGCGCGCGATGACTGTGCCAGAACACTCGCCACGCGTGTGTTCGAAGCCAACGCGGCGGTGTGGAGCGACTTCAGGCGCGACGGGCTTCACCAGTAACGCCCGTCGCGACTGAAGTCGCTCCCACAAAGAGGTTCATGCCTGCAAATAGACAAGAGAATCCGCTCCAGAACATGCTTCTGCAGCCGACTCAACGTGCCATGCGCACGCATTTCGCTGCCATGCCGCGGGCCTACTCCAGCGTCACCCGCAGGTCGCGATTGGCCGTGGCCTGGTTGCCGCTGTAGTCGCGCGCGGTGATGCGGATCAGGTAGTCGCCGGCGGGCAGCGCGCTCGGCTGCCATAGGCCTTCGGCGATGTGGCCGTCGCGCACGGTGTTGGTCACCACGTAGCGGAAGCGGGTCGTGGCGCTGCCGTGCACGGTGATGCCGCTGTCGGCGGCGTAGGCAACCTTCACCGCGTCGGCATCGGCGGGCATGCGGTCGAACTGGATGCTCGGCTGCGCCGGCACGGCACCGGGCAGCGGCCGGCCTTGTGCATCGAGCACTTCGTAGCCCAGCGCATACAGGCCAAGGCGCCGGCGCGGCAGGTTGCGATCCACCTGGTCCCAGGCCTCCACCACGATCTGCACGCCGCCGCTGCCGCGCGCCACCCGCACCCGTCCTTGCGTCGCCGGCAGCGCTTGGCCGTTGCCGTCGAACAGTTCGATGCGCTGGATCTGCGGCGGGTAATGATCGGCGTAGTCGCGGAAGCCGAGCAGCACCGCATTGCGTTCGAAACCGCTGGCGCCGACGCTCAGATGCACATGCGCCATCGCGTTGATCGTGCCCAGCGCGTCGCCGGCGGCGAAGCGGGTGC